>Ga0222718_10000757_pt1 | contig 33388 bp, 34 predicted proteins | sample C33_27DmetaG_FD_165045 | JGI IMG/M metagenome (GOLD analysis project Ga0222718, IMG submission 165045) | Estuarine water microbial communities from San Francisco Bay, California, United States - C33_27D | ecosystem: Environmental > Aquatic > Marine > Unclassified | place: USA: California...
CATGGTTTAAGATTTCTTCTACCGCTGACTATGGCTACAGCAAATCGTTCCCTGCAGGAACCTACACAGCCGTTGTGGAGGCAGAGTGTATTCCGCTGTAATTCGTTTTCTACTCCTGTTGTTTGTGAGTGGGTCAGCAATGGCCCACGAGCTTACACCGACATATCCAGAATTACGTCCTTCATACATGAACGATGTACTTGAAGCGAAATTGAAAATGTGGAATGCTCGCGTGGATGTAGAATATTATAAGATTGAAGTCACGGACGAAGACTGGAATGATGTCCCTTTCATAACTAATGAGAAAGTATTTAGATTGGACTATCTGAGCAGGCGCGACATTAGTATATTTCTTCCGAGTGACACATCCGCCAGGTACATATGCACCAGGTCGATGTTAGAAAAAGGAAATGCTGGAAAAAGCATTATATCATCAAAAGTTTGTTCGAAGATTAAGTGAGGCCTCGTATGAGACTCTTTTACATACTATTACTGATACCTTCAGTAGCTTTCGGTCAGTCTGTAAATTTGCAGATGCCGGGATCACCACAGAGTTATCAGTCGGATCGATTTCGCATTGGAGATAAAGATTGCTCAAATGCGATTGGATCGTCCACGAATCTCGAGTTCGGAGTTCTTGGACTCATCGACGAACCAGACTATTTGATGCAGAATTATAGTTCGGGCGGCACTTCAACCGGAGTATATGCTCGTATCACAATACCGCTTGATAAACCAAAAGAGAGAATAAATTGTAATACATTATATCAACTTGCACTCGAAAGAGAAAGACTTGAGGTGCAACGGCTCAAACAGGAGATAGCGAACTTACGGTCGCTACAGTTTGAAAATGATAATTAAATGGCAGAGTTTGAATTTGCAGGAATGACATTTAAGGGCGGAAAGGCTGCAGTAGTCTTTACTGCCCTTTCTACTTTAGGGGGAGCACTCTGGGCTGGTTTCGAGTTTTACAAAGACTACATGGATATGAGAGAAATCGTAGCAAATATTGATGTAGGAGTAATCGAAGCACGAAATGCACAAATAGAAATTAAACTCGATGAAGCTATTGAGTATACTCGAGACATTAAAAATGGTCTGAAAGACGATATTACTCGAATTGAGCGTGTTACTGATAGTACGAGTGCACGGGTTAAAGATATGCAATCAGATATAGATGAAAGACTTCGAGAAGTATCCGAACTCACTCGTGAGACAGAAAAAGATGTACGTGATACAATGCGAGATGTAGAGAACAGGATCGAAAGCGATATGGAAAAACTCGAAACTGACCTTGAAGAAAAATTACAAAAAGCCTTAGACAATCCGTTAGCAGACTAAGGTACCAAAAATAAACCTTGACTTTGCAACTGGCATGGAGTAGAATTGCAAAATGGGTAAAGAAGTAACAACAATATCGCCAGAAGGTCTTGAAGTAGCCAATTGTTATTTGCAGTATGGTAACATTCGGGCTGTCTGCGATTTTATGGGCGTACCGGAAAATCAAGTCGTTGAGGTTCTCAACAAGCGTGAAGTAAAGAAATATATTGATACCGTATACTTGGATATGGGGTATCGAAACAAAAATAACATTGCTACTGTACTCGATGAGATGATTGCAAGCAAGCTCGAAGAAGCACAGGAAACTGGCGTATACTCTTCAAAAGACCTTGCAGACTTACTACAGATGGCACATAAAATGCGTATGGATGAAATCAAAGCGCAAGCCGATTTACTAAAAGCCGAAACGACTAATATTCGTAATCAAACAAACGTTCAGATAAACGATGCAGCTCTTCCCTTTGGCCAAGGTAATTATGGTAAACTCATGGAGAAGTTGTTAAATGGATCTGAATGATAGAGTACGAGAAATTGAAGTCGAAATGGCTCAACACGAAGCGCAGTGCGAAGAGCGCTGGAAAACTACCTTTAATCGTCTCATGAATATTGAAGACGGGCTAAAGCGTATCGAAAACCGAATAATGGTAGCAGGAGGCAGTATTATAATTTTCCTCGCAGGAGTAATTGTAACATTACTCATGGGCTAGTGAGTGAGACAACCAATTGAATATGAATTTCAACCAAAGAGGAACAAATTTTTAAAGGACTTTATTTTTGCATGCTCTATAGGATTTAACATAGGGCTGGTGATTGGCTTACTTATGTTAGGCTTCTCGTAAGGAATTGTTATGATTTTTGAAAGAAAAGGTAACTGGTACGTAGAAGGTCGAGGACGACCTTATGCTTCAAGAAAAGATGCAGAAGCAGCTGCAGGAGTATCCATTCCATTGCCTGAAGTAAAAGAGTATGCATCTATCGAGGAAGCAATCGAAGACTTAGACGACGATGCCGTATAAGCGTAAAGGCCGAATAGTTTATGTAAAAAAAGCAGGAGCTTGGCGTAAAAAAGCAACTGCAGCAACCGTAGCAAAAGCAAAGAGAATGATTTCTATTCTCCAGAGAGCAAAAGCTCGAAGGAAAAAGTAATGCCCGGACATTATGGACATGGCAAAAAGAAAAAGCCTATGAAAGGCAAGAAGCGCGGTGGAAAGAAAAAGAAGTCTATGGGACTCACGGCAAAGCAAAAGAAGTTGCCTATGGCACTTCAGAAAGCTATTCTAAAAAAGAAACGTGGCCGTTAGACGTAGAAAAACCGCAAAGAAAAGACCCGTTCCTACAAACAAAAAATTGTATGCACGGGTAAAGGCTGAAGCAAAACGTAAATTTAAAGTTTATCCTTCGGCCTATGCAAATGGGTGGCTAGTAAAAACTTACAAAAGCCGAGGCGGTAAATACCGCATGGGAAAATAAGATGGATTTAGTAATTGCATTTGTAGCTGGAGCTGCGTGTCACTGGGCTTGGAAGCGTTGGGGCCATAACGTACTGTAATGGCAAAACCTCAAGGCGGACTCACTAAGTGGTTCAAAGAAAAATGGGTAGATATTTCCCGTCCTAAAAAGGGCGGGGGATATATGCCTTGTGGTCGAAAGACTTCTAAAAAGGGAAAGTACCCTAAATGTGTCCCTGCCTCCAAAGCTGCTAGTATGACGAAAGCTCAGAAAAGATCTGCTATTCGTCGTAAAAGAGCAGCAGGTAATCCAGGAGGCAAGCCGACTATGGTAAAAACGTTTACCAAGCGAAAAGCGAGAATGAGACGTGGCGGCAAGAAGAAAAGGTAAAAAGAAAGACCCTCGGTTAGCACGTGCTAAAGTAAAAGGATATAACAAACCAAAGCGTACTCCGGGCCACCCGAAGAAGTCCCACATCGTCGTAGCAAAGGTAGGTGACAAAGTCAAAACGATTCGATTTGGGCAACAAGGCGCTAAAACAGCGGGTAAGCCAAAAGCAGGAGAGTCAGCAGCAATGAAGCGCAAGCGTGCATCTTTTAAAGCACGTCACGCGAAGAATATCGCAAAGGGCAAAATGAGCGCTGCTTATTGGGCCGATAAGGTGAAGTGGTAATGTTTGAGCGTCAAGTTGAAGAACTAAACTCAAGCTGGGCTTACAAGTATGATATTGATCAGTACGCAAAACGCGAACACTGGCAAATTATGAAAGACCACCCATACGTAGGGGACTGTGAAGATTATGCTCTTACGCTACTATACTTAATTAGTGGCAAGTCTATGTGGAAGTTTTGGTGGTATCTATGTACTGGAAAAGCACAGATTCGTAGAGTTACTACAAAGAATGGTGGAGGACACGCTGTTCTTCGTTTTGGAAAGCACTGGGCAGACAACTGGACTAAAAAGTTTGTCGAGTGGGAGGAAATGGAAAAGCTAGGGCACAAGAAGTATTACTGGTTCTATTTTCCTCAAGACGTGGCACTTAAACTTGCCGTGGCGAAGTGGAAAAAATAATGGGCGAAGATATTGAAAAAGCAGGGTACCATCCAGCAGATGTAAATGGTGATAATAAAGTTGACGACCAAGAAAAAGCCATGTATCTTGAGTTTAAGCGAAAGGAACTTGAAGATCAGGATGCCATGCGAGATGCGCAGCGAAAAATGACATGGTTTGCACTTGCAGGTATGCTACTCTATCCGGCTACAGTAATGACTACAGAAGTTATGGGACTTCATCAAGCTGCAGAAATACTAGGGTCAATGGCTTCAGTTTACTTTGTTTCCGTAGCTGGTATTGTAGCTGCATTTTTTGGTGCTCAAGCATGGTCTGGCAAAAAATAACACCATTACTGTTTTTAACAGGATGTGTTGCAATGTCGCCAAATCTTGAAATACATGAAGATTTGGTGACAGGGCAGGAGTACTACAGTTTTGAGCTCGGAGTGTCTTACCCAAAGAAAAAATTTATGACTCCGGAAGAGTGGATAGAGTATCATGAGTCTCCGGATAGCCAAAAGGAAGCACTATATGCTACTTATAAAGAGCGAGAAGAAATTGAAAAACGCTGGGAAAACTTTATTGAGAATTGTCTCCTGGCCGGTACGCTGGATTGCTAGTTTTTTCTTTAATGAGTGGGAAGTCACGATTTGGCTAGATCCACAAAAGAAAACACAATACAACTTTAAATGGCTTGATAAATGCGAGCCAAAACACTTAAAAGGAAGACTTGTATCTGGAGAACCTTTTGAGCTACGAACGCAAGAAGCGTTCAACTACCAGATTAAAAAGGTGAAGTAATGCTAGGAATGATTAAAATGCTTCCAATCGTGATACTTCTTGCAGGAGCAGGATACGCGTATCATACAACAGTGGTGAGCCAGAAAAATGCAGTAATCTCAAGGCTTGAAGCAAACGCAGTAACTCTTAAAGAGAATGCCATGCGACTCGAAACTGCATTTGAACGAGAGCAGGCAGCACGAGAACGGTCAGAGCAAAACTTACAGTCTCAACTAAAAGCAGTAGGAGACTTGACAGAAAAGAATAATGCTATGCAGCAGGAAATGGATGGATACTTATCTATTTTTAAACGTCACGATATGACTCGTCTTGCAAGAGCAAAACCTGGGTTAATTGAACCAAGGATTAACAAAGGAACACAAGCAGTATTTCGTTCTATTGAAGAGGCAAGCAAGGAGGTAGAAAATGCGGATTCTCAGTAGTGTTTTATTAATTTCATTACTAGCAGGTTGTTCTTATCTTCCAATGCGAGAGCCTTTACCAGCACCAGAACCAATTATTAAAACAGTAACAGAGTATAAGACTCTTGAGATATACCAACCTCCGTTACCAAAAGCAATTGATTTGCAAGATGTAGAGTTTTTTGTAATTACAGAAAAGAATTTTGAAGAGCAAGTAAAAAAGCTAGAAAAAATGCAAAGCGGTACTTACGTGCTGTTTGGTATTACGCCACAAGACTATGAAAACATGGCGTATAATTTACAAGAGCTGAAGAGATATATTGGTCAGCAAAAAGAAATTATTATTTATTATCGTCAAGCTACACAAGGCGATGAAGACACAGACTCTGAAGATTGGATTGAGCGAAATGAAGAAGTTCTTGACGATCAAAAACAGGACTAAATTATGGCTGTTCAAATTAGTCGAGCAGATGTATCTTGCGGAGAGATACTAGATTTACAATCTGAGACACGCTTCTTAAAGCTGCCTACAGACCCTTACCTGAGTCTGTTAGGCGTTACACCCTTACCTTCTCAGGTAGCAATCATAAATGCGATCAATAATCCTAAGTACAGATTTGTCTGTGCAGCAGTTTCAAGGCGGCAAGGCAAAACATATATCGCAAACATAATCGGGCAGCTTGTATCGTTAGTTCCCGGTTCCAACATTCTAATCATGTCCCCCAACTACTCGCTGTCTCAGATTTCTTTTGATTTACAAAGAAATCTAATCAAGCATTTTGACTTAGAGGTAGCGAAAGATAATGCAAAAGATAAAGTTATTGAGCTGACAAACGGCTCAACAGTTCGAATGGGTTCTGTAAACCAGGTTGATTCTTGTGTAGGTCGTAGCTACGACTTAATTATATTTGACGAGGCGGCGTTGGCAGACGGCAAAGATGCCTTTAATGTCGCACTTCGGCCTACTTTGGATAAAGATAACTCAAAAGCTATTTTTATCTCTACTCCTCGAGGCAGGAACAACTGGTTTGCAGAATTTTTTGACAGAGGATTTAATGATGAGTTTCCAGAGTGGTGCTCGATACGAGCTACTTATAAAGATAATCCGCGTATGTCTGAGTTGGATATACAAGAAGCTAAAAAATCTATGTCCGATGCAGAATTTAGACAAGAATATGAAGCGGACTTTAACACTTATGAAGGGCAAATTTGGAACTTCAATCACGAAACCTGTATCGCCAATAATGAAGAGCTTGATACTCGCCGCATGGATGTATTTGCTGGTCTCGACGTTGGTTATCGTGATCCAACTGCTTTCTTGGTGGTAGCATATGATTGGGATGAAGAAGTGTATCACGTTCTAGATGAGTATCTTGATGCCGAAAAGACCACCGAGCAGCATGCCAGTGTAATTCGAGATATGATTAACAAATGGGACATTGACTACATTTACATAGATTCCGCAGCACAGCAAACTCGATTTGACTTCGCACAAAACTACGATATTAGTACTGTGAATGCAAAAAAATCAGTGTTAGACGGAATCGCACACGTAGCTGGAATAGTTGACAACGACAAACTAATGGTCGATCAGCGATGCGGTGAAGTGCTATCTTGTCTTGATCAATACCAGTGGGACCCTAATCCTAATTTAGCAAAAGAAAAACCAAAACATAATCGAGCATCGCATATGGCTGATGCTCTTCGATATGCACTATATTCGTTTGAGACAAGTCAGAGTGGGTTCTAAAGAGACCTACAAAAAATAGTGTTTGACAATTTATCTTACAAGGGCTATAATTCAAAATGAAAAAGCTGAAAAGAGATCCGGTAAAATACATAAGAGATCGAGCTAAATCAAAGTATGAAAAAGGTTCAGAATGTCACATTTGTGGCGCTGACACAGAACTCGACTTTCACCACTTTTACACTCTAGCGCCTCTACTAAGAGAATGGCTGAAAGAAAAGCAGAAAGAGAGACCCGCGCACTATACGGATGAGTATATTGTAATTTGGCGAGACGAGTTTATAGAAGATAAATGGGCGGAGCTGTACGAGCACACAGTGACACTTTGCCATAAACATCATTTGGAACTGCATAGATTATATGGCAGAAATCCAGCCCTAGTGACTGCAAAGAAACAAATGCGCTGGGTAGAGATTCAAAGAGACAAACATGGCATGGTATGACAGAATAATAGGACGAAAGCCAGAGGTAGAAGAAAAATTAAATCCTGCGCAGCCGTACTATGACCATAAAGTTCAGCCTACTCGTGAGTTTACTACAAGCTATGAAAGAGCTTACGAGCAGTTAGAAATTGTAAACCGAGGTGTCAACATGATTGTTGATGACACTTCTGAAATACCAATTACAGTAACTGGCCCTGTGCAAGGTGTTCAAAGTGTAGTAAAAGGAATTAAGCGTTCTCGAGTAGACCTACTTCTCAATAAAGAGCCTAATCCTTTTCAAGATATTAGCACTTTTCGCCGTAACTTAATCACCGACTACTTACTAGATGGTAACATTTTTATTTATTTTGATGGAGTACATTTATACCACTTACCCGCTAATAAAGTAATTATTCATTCAAGCGACAGTACTTACATTGAAAAGTTCACGTTTAATGAAATCATTACATACAGCCCAAGTGAAATTATACACATCAAAGATAACTCTTTCTATTCTATTTATAGAGGAGTATCAAGATTAAAACCTGCTCTTCGCACAATGAACTTAATGAAGAGCATGAGAGATTTCCAAGATAATTTCTTTCGAAATGGGGCGGTTCCCGGTTTAGTTCTTAAATCACCAAACACCCTTTCAGAGAAAATTAAAGAAAGAATGATTCAGTCTTGGACTGCTCGGTACAGACCTGATGCAGGAGGCCGAAGACCTCTTATTCTTGACGGCGGTATCGAGATTGATAAAGTTTCAAACATTAACTTCAAAGAGCTAGACTTTCAAGCGGCAATTGAAGATAATGAGAAAATTATATTAAAAGCTTTAGGTATTCCACCTATTATGTTAGACTCAGGTAATAATGCAAATCTGCGTCCAAATATGAGAATGTATTACCTGGAAACTATTTTACCCATCGTAAGAAAAATGAATTTTGCGTTGGAACGATATTTTGGATTTCAGTTAGCAGAAGATATTACTGATATTCCGGCCTTACAACCAGAGCTGCGAGACCAAGCACAGTATTACTCAGCTCTTGTAAATACTGGAATTATCTCTCCGAACGAAGCGAGAGATGCTTTGGGATTTGATGGTATGGAAGGATATGATGAGCTTAGAGTACCAGCAAATATCGCTGGAAGTGCGGCAAACCCTGATGAAGGTGGAAGACCTGTCGAAACGGAGGAAAATTAATGGGATTACGAGTAAAGCGAACAGTACTGGAGATTGCGGCTCAACATTTCAAAGAATTCAATCTTCCTTTAACTATTGAGCATAAAGACTATGTAGCTGCCGTAGGCACTAAAATGGCTGTTAATGCAATTTCGGTTAAAAGAAGTTTTAAGAAGTGGAGCGTTCTTTTACACGCACTGCGTAAGCATTACCCAGAGCTTGCAGAAGCACCAAAGCCTGCTCCAGCACCTAAGCCAGCGGCGGCTCCTAAAGCTGCTCCTGCAAAGCCTGCTCCGGCTCCTAAGCCTGCAGCAGCGCCCGTTAAGAAGGAGTCGTAATGGAAAAGATTTTTAACTTAACGTCTACTTTTAAAGCACTCGACGAAGATGATGGCGGTGTACACATCTGTGGAATGGCAAGTACTGCAGACTTTGATCGTGCAGGCGATACAATTGATGCAAATGCTTGGACAAAAGGTGGATTAAACAATTTTGAGAAGAATCCTATTATTCTTTTTAATCATAACTATGACAAGCCAATCGGACGTGCGACAGGACTTAAAGTCACTGACAACGGTCTCGAATTAAAGGCTAAAATTTCTAAATCTGCGCCCGATCATGTGGCACAGCTTGTTAAAGAAGGCATTCTTGGAGCTTTTTCTGTTGGTTTCCGAGTCAAGGATGCTGATTACCTAGAGGAAACCGACGGATTAAAGATTAAGGACGCTGAATTGTTTGAAGTATCAGTTGTATCGGTACCATGTAATCAAGCAGCCACTTTCTCTCTGGCGAAATCTTTTGACTCAATGGATGAGTACGAAGAATTCAAGAAAACTTTCAAAAATAGTGTAGATCTAGCCGGTCAGTCTCTGGCTAAGGATGAAGATTCATTTGAAGCTAGTGATGCACCGGATGGAACTGAAAAGTCAGTTCAAAAGGAGATGACAATGTCGGAAGTACAAACTCCCGAAATCGACCTTGAGGCTTTTGCTAAGAAGGTAGCGGATGAGACTGCTGCTAAGATTGCAATTCGTCAAGCCGAAGAAAAAGCAGCCGCTGAAGCAGAAGCTAAAGCAGCACAAGACGCAGCTGAAGCTGAGCTTGCTAAGCAAGCAGAAGTTGAGTCTGTAATTAAAACTGGTATCGAGTCAGGCGCTGAGCGTCTTTTGGCTGATGTTGAAGCAAAGCTTCAAGAGAAAGATGCCAAAGTTGAAGAAGTTATTGCTCAGTACAAGACAGAGCTTGCAGAGAAGAACGAAGAGCTTACAAAGATTCGTGAGTCAAAGCGTGTATTCTCTGACCGCGTAGACGGCGACGTAATGTCAAAGTGGGGCAAAGAGTTCATGTATGGCCACCTTCTCGGTGTAATGACTGGTAAGGGTTGGGATACTGATTACTCACGTGACCTGTTTGAGAAGGCCGGTGCAGGTTTCTCAGCAACTTCAACTAACCTCAGCCTTGCAACAGACGTATCTGCTATGATTGAAAAAGAAATCATGCAAGAGCTTCGTCTTGCTCAAGCATTCCGTGAAGTAACAGTTAACTCTGAAACTACATTGATGCCATTGCAGACTGATACTAACAAAGCTACTTGGGGCTCAAACGCGGCTACTTCTGGTAACCTCGAAAACCCAACAGGCTCTGACGGCTACCAGCCTTCAAATGTTATCATGAAAGCAACCAAGTTGATTTCAACTACTTTCATGAACAACGAGACTGACGAGCAGATGCTTATCAACCTCATGCCTATGCTTGTAGAATCAGTAGCACGTGCACACGCTCGCGCAGTTGACAATGCATTCATCAACGGCACATCAGGCGGCAACGAAGGCTTTGACGGCCTCGAGGCACTTGGTGCAACTACATTTGATACTTCAGTATCAGCAGCAAACCTTACAGGTACTGCAGTAGACGCCGCAGACTTCCTTTCAGCTCGTAAGTTGATGGGTAAGTATGGTATGAATCCATCTGACCTAGTATACGTTGTATCACAGAAGCGTTACTATGACCTCATCGCTGATGCAGCATTCGCTGACATCACTGACGTAGGTTCAGACGTTGCGACTAAGATCACTGGTCAAGTCGGTGCTATCTTCGGCACACCAGTAATCGTATCTGACCAGCTTGAAGCTGAAGCAGATAACGCAACTGTCGGTTATGCTGTAAACGTCCGTAACTTCGTTGTACCACGTCTCCGTGGTGTAAACGTAGAGCAGGACTACGAGGTAATGAACCAGCGTCGAGTAATCGTTGCTACTCAGAACCTTGGCTTTACTCAGCTCGCAGCTGACACTACTAACGACAAGTCAGTAATTAAGCTTCTCTGCGTAGCTTAATAGCTAGCTAAATAAACTGGGGAGGATTTCCTCCCCAAGTTTTTACTAATTGATTTATTATGGCAAATTTAATTACTCTTGCAGATTACAAACAGATTGAAGGCCTTACTAATCCTAAGGACGACTTTCGTATAAATCAACTTATTGATTCTGTGAGTCAATTAGTAAAAACTTATTGTGGAAATAGTATTGTAGATTACTATACTACTAATAAAGTAGAAACTTTTAATGTTGACTGGAATACTCATGTAGTTCAATTAACTGAAAGTCCTGTAAATACAATTGTTTCCGTAGAAAAAAGAGACTCCGTTACGGATAGTTACACGACCGTGGCATCTACAGAATATTATCTTGACACATCGACGGATAGCGTTCTATACGTAACGGGGTCCACCTATAAAAACTGGCCTCGCGGAGCCGGTGCAGTAAAAATTACTTATACTGCAGGATATTCTGTTTGTCCTACAGATTTAAGACTAGCAGTTGTAGACTTAATTAAGTACTATATGAAAGATGAGCATACACAGCGACGTACTTTATCTGGCGCTACTATTGAGAATCAAGGTACCGGAGACGGACGAGGCTTTCCTGATCACATAAAACGTGTTTTGGATATGTACAAGAATTTTTAATGAGTAAAAAATTCTTAAAAGAAATAATTCTAAAACAAATTAGCGGAGACAAAGGCTATAATATAAATAGAAGTTTTTCCGCAGAATTAAATAGAATTGCTCGTCAACATACTGATAAATTAGGGTTACATTACATAGATATAACGGTTGATGATATTTATGACCTAATTGCTTATAATTACGTAGTTGCTTTTCAAGGCCCAAGAGTTACTGGACAGCAAAATAAAATTTTAGAGGCTCAAGGTGCGGACAGAAGTAGTTTAAGCACTCAAGAAAAAGCAGCCTTACGAGTAGAAGCAAGAGGACAAGTTATAAACCGAAAAGACAATAGCGCTCTTAGACAGGATGCGCGAAAAGTTTCTTTAGAGATATTTAAAAATTTTGTTACTACTTACAACAGGATAGCAAAACCAAAACCTGATTATAAAGCAATTCGAGTAGGAAATAAAATAGAAATATTTCAACCTAAAAATCAGTTTTCTTTTGTAAAAGAAGCTATAATTAGCCTATTTAATGATTCAGAAACAGTAAAAGAATCGAGCAGATTAAACAGATTTTTAACAGAAGGCGGTCAAAAAAAGTTTAGTCGTCTTACACAGTTTCATCATACAAATAGAACTGTAGGACAAGTTGCAGCTAAAGGGCTTGCTCAAGCAATTAGAGCAGGAAAACTTGATGTAGATGCTCAGGCTCAGCAAGCGGCGTTAGACGCAGTTATTACTATTTTAAGACGAGTAGAATACGACTACGAGTTAGTTGATGATGGCAAGGGAAGAAAAGTAAGAGTAACAGGAAAACCAGGCCCAAAAGGAAAGAACGCTCCTGGAGACCAAAAAGGCGATTGGATAACTCTTCTACCTAGACTAGAAACAGCAGTTTATAATGCATTACTTAGTTCGGGAGTTCCAGAAAAATTAGCTCGTGAAAAAGCTAGCCAGCCGTTAGATGAAAAACTTGCAAAAACTTTGGTTAATGATGAACTGTTGGAGGGTCTCTTAAAGAATCCAAAGGTTAAAGGAACTAAATTTAAAACAGACCCAAAAAATAGAAGAGCAAAAGACAGGACAGGAAAATCAAAAGTTGCATCTACAAAAAAGAAGGGAAGTATAACAGGCACTCCTAAAAAGATGAAACCTGCTGTCATGGCAAGACAGCCTAAACGCAGCGACTCTTCTTTAACACGACTTTTAGGGCCGTTAAACCAACAGCTCTCAGAAGTAGTCAGAAAAAACATGAAAGAGCCTGCTCTTGTAAATAGAACGGGTAGATTTGCAAGCTCTGTTAAGGCAACAGACGTAATAAAAACTCCTCAAGGGTATCCAAGTATAGGGTACACCTATGAGAAAAATCCTTACCAAACTTTCGAAGTAGGGTATCGACAAGGATCAATAGATCAAGATCCTAGAAGGCTAATAGATAAGTCTATAAGAGAGATTGCAGTTCAGTTTGCTATTGGAAGATTTTACACTAGGAGAGTATAATGACAACAGATACAAACCGTATTTATTCTTCTAGAAGGTTAGGTATAACAAACGCACTTGTAGATAAGTTAAAAGAAATAGACGGAAACGGAGACTTTAACACAGATATGTACGGGAACGTACATCCAAGACTAAAATTTTGGGACGAAGTAAACGAGTTTCCTTCAATTCATGTAAGTGCAGGAAGTGAAAGTAGAGAGTACCAGAGTGGTGGATATAAAGATCGCTTTCTTTCTATGACATTAAGAGTCTATGTACATTCAGAAGACTCAGTAGAAGCCTTAGAAGAGCTTCTTGAAGACATTGAAACAGTAATTGAAACAAACTCTCGACTAAGTTATACAGATCGTCGAGGAGATGAACAATTTACACAACAAATTACAATTATCAGTATTGATACTGATGAAGGAGTACTGGAACCTTTAGGTGTAGGAGAAATCCTTTTAGAGGTTCGTTACTAGAAACGACTGGCACGAACAAACGTTCACGTCCTAGTCCTTTCAATATTCATAGGAGATAAACTATGGCACTACATTTTAGCCGCGATACTAAGGTATTCTGCAAGCAGGGCAGCAATGTGTGGGAACTTCCAGTATTGGATGGTTTTTCTTTTTCACAAGCTACTAATGCTTCAGAAATTACCTTAAACGAAATGGAGTCCACAGCAGGAGCTAGCCGACGAGCTCGTCAAATGTTTAACGACTCGTATGCACCTGCAGAGTGGTCTTTCTCAACATACGCTCGTCCAAACAGCGCAGGCCATTGTGCAGAAGAATGCTTGTGGGCTAATTTTGTAGCTGCTAACTCTTTCACAGCTGACAGTACTCCTGCTAATGCGGGTACTTGGTCTGCGGGCGTAACTGTTTCATCTAATACTCATACTTATGACTTTGATGACTCAAACAAAGCTGCACTAGGTACTTTTGATTTATTCTTTGTACTTGGAGCAACTAGCGATTCAGACGATAACTATACTACTGGAGCAGACCTTACAATCTATAAGATTGAAGGCTGTGTAGGTAATGAAGTTTCTATTGATTTTGATATTGATGGAATTACTACTTTGAATTGGTCAGGTTTTGGTAAGATTATTACTGAAGAAACTACTTTTGATGCTTCAGGAGCTCTTCCTCGTAGCATTACTTCTACAAGTAACTTTATTCGTAACCGTCTTACTACGCTAGATATTGCTTCTTCTGTTAGTGGTTCTTCCGTTACATACTTGCTAACTTTGACAGGTGGAAATATTACTTTCTCAAACAACATTACTTTCTTGACTCCAGAAACTCTCGGTATTGTAAACCAGCCTTTGGGTCACGTAACAGGAACTCGTTCTATCTCAGGTAACTTTACTTGCTACTTAGACACAACGGCTGACAAGAGCAGAGATTTGTTTGAACACGTAATTGAAGCTACTACTACAGTTACAAACTCGTTTGATATGGCATTCAATATTGGCGGAGGTTCAGCACCTAAACTAGTTATTGATATTCCTACAGCACACCTGGAAGTTCCAACTCACTCTATTGATGATGTTATCTCAGTTGAAGCTAACTTCCATGCCCTGCCTTCTACCATTGACGGCACTAACGAAGCGACTGTCGCGTACACAGGATAATAATAAAACTTTTATACTTGAGGGGCTTCGGCCCCTTTTTCTTTACTCCTGTAAAAAATAACTCTTGACATCTCACCTCCTTTCACCTATAATTACAGAATATAAATTTACACTCTGAAGGATAAAAAATGAGCGATTCACCTATTTCTTTAGCGAGTCTTATGACTCCAAGTAAGACTGTTTCTATTGACTTTCCCGGATACTCCGGAATGAAAGTTTCTTTGTGCTATCTTGCACGAGAAGAACTTTTAAAGTTACGTAAGAAATGTGTTAGCACAAAATTCGATAAAAAAACTCGTCAGCCAGAAGAAGTATTAGACGAAGAAAAGTTTTTAGTAGAATACTGTAAGGCAGTAATCAAAGCATGGTCGGGCTTGAAGTTTTCGTACCTAGAAGAGCTTCTTTTGGTAGATGTCTCGGCTTACGACCCTAGTGATGAACTTCCTTATACTGCTGATAACGCAGAACTTTTAATGAAAAATTCAAACGTATTTGATACGTGGGTTACCGAAACAGTAGGTGACCTTGAAAATTTTACTGGAAGCAAGTAGAGGAAATTCAATCTCTACTAAAGCGATACATACAGGAAGCAGATAGTAACTTCAATGTAGAGAAGTATTTGCGACTGTGTAACCAATTAGGGGAAGAACCAGATCCTGCCAAAATGCCGCTCGAACCTTCTGATTTTCCAGAAGAAGTTCAAGTGGCATTTTTTATGTTCAGCCTATTACCAGATCACTGGGAAGGAATGAGTGGAACGTATATGGGAAAATACTGGGATGGTATAAATTACTTTTTTAAGTTATATCAAGTAGAAAATCCAAAAGAAATACTTTATTTTATGAAGTTATATGAAAGAGAATTAGTTTCATATAAAGCAGATCAAGCAGAAAAGAAACGCAAAGCAGAAGAGCGCAAAGCGAAAGGCGGTGGAAAAAATTACACCCATAATGTGTCGGGCTAATGGCAAAGAAAATTAAAATAGATGTTGAAGTTAATGGCAAAATGGAAAAAGCCACTGTGTCTGCTAAAAAGCTGGGCGGAGCTTTAAAAGATACAAGCGAGCACGCACAGACTACAGATCGCAGATTTAAGGGTGCGTCTCAACAATCTGCAAACTCTACAAAAAACTTTTCTAAAATGGCTCAAGGCATCTCAGGAGGTCTTGTTCCTGCCTATGCAACTCTTGCTGCTAACGTTTTTGCACTTAGTGCTGCTTATGGATTCTTAAAAAGAGCAGGTGACTTAGCAGCCTTAAGACAAGCTCAGCAAGAGTATGCATATTCTACAGGTACTTCAATGTCGCTTCTTACCTCTAGATTACAAGAAGCTACAGGAGGGCTACTAACTTTTGATGAAGCCGCACAAGCAGCAGCAATTGGTACTGCTGCGGGTTTATCTTCGGATCAATTAGAAGGTCTTGCAGAAATTGCTAAAAAAGCATCGGCAGCTCTTGGAAGAGATTTAACAGACTCATTTAATCGTTTAACTCGAGGTGCGATCAAAGCAGAGCCAGAATTATTAGATGAATTAGGTATTATTGTTAGATTAAATGATGCCACTGAAACTTACGCAAGAAGATTAAACATTACTGGAAGAGAGCTAAACACTTTTGAAAAAAGTCAAGCAGTTGTAAATGCAGTCTTAGAGCAAGGAGTAAAAAAGTTTGAAGATATTGGGGACGCTCAAAATGATATTGCAAAACTCGGAAAAGCAGTAGATGATTTAGTAAAAGCCATTCAAACAGGTATAGTACCTGTAGCTACTTTTATAGCAGAAGTGTTCTCAAAAAATGTAGTAGCTTTAGGAGCTGCAGCTACAGTTATGGGAGTTCAATTTGTAAAAGCATTAGCGCCCGTAGGCCCCGCACTTGCAGACTTAGATAAAGCCGCAGGAGACGCGCGCAAAAGGCTGTCTGGGGCTGCAGGAACATCAAAAATTGGAAAAGAAATTGCAGGAGGAAGTTTTGAAAAACGACAGCTAGATGCAATAGAAAAAGCTACTAAGTCTAAAACTTCTAAAGTTATTAACTTTTCGAAAATGGAAAGAAACGCAATTAAAAAAGATCTTGCACTTATCAAAGCAGATCATGCGCGCACTATGGCAGCAAATTCTACGGGCTTTAAAAAGTATACTGCAAATGTAAAAGCTCAGCTGTATGCTATGCAAGCTGAACACGGTAAGGTAATGGGGACTATGAGAGCAGGCGTAGCAGGCCTTGCATCTTTTGCGTCAAAAGCAATGAATGCTATTGCAATATTAGGTGTAATTACTCTAGCTATTAGTATGGCAAGAGAACTAATAAACTTGCTAAAGTCTGACGAAGTTAGAGAACTAGAAGAAAGAGTAGGCAGAGTTAGTTCAAGATTTCAAGAACAAAATGAAAAAATAGCAGACTTAGTATCAGGCTTAAAAGAAGCAGAAACTCCTATGGAGCGTTTAGTACAGTATACAAATTTATTATCAAACTTTTCGTTTGATGGCGCTGTAAGAGCTTTTGAAGCTCTAGGAGACGTAGAGTTTAAAACTACCACTAGCACAGTGCGTAGTACTGTACCGGGGATGCCCTCTACAACTATAACAAGTACCGCATTTGACTTTAGTAAAGAGCAGAGACAAATTATTGCAAATAATAGAGAACTCGCTAAAGGACTTCCTGAAGTAATAAAAAGTTTTGAGTTAAAAAGAGACGTGCTGCAAAGAGCCGGAGTTGAAACACAAGGTATAAGTGACAAAATAACACTACTATCAACTTATCAAAGAGCATTAAGCACAGAAACTATAACTACAGAAGAACAATTTAATAGTTATAATATTGCAGTACAACTAACAGAAGCCTTAATGGTATCTTTATTAAAAGATGTGACTGACGTAACTGACGGAATTAAAGCGCAGGGAAATGCAGTAAAAGGACTAGAATCTGCATATCAAAACTTTTTAGTTCTAAAAGAAAAATTTACTAAACCTCAAAGCAATCTTACTCAAGCATTCGACATTGTTACGGATCTTAGAAACAAACTACAAGCTTCAATATCCTCGGATCAAATGCAAACTCCTTTGGGAGAATTATTTCCAGAAGAAGACTTAAAAAGAATAAAAGCTATTTTAGGTAAAGATGCTTCTGGCTTAACAGGACTCAATTTACTTGGAGATGGATCGGAAGGTACCGGTAGATTTGGAGAGTTAGATTCAGTAAGAAATGAGCTTAGAGAAATGGAGCTAGCTCAACTAACAGATAGAAATAATATTGAGGCGGCATATCAAGAAAGTCAGCGTTCGGGAATACCCTTCTTGCAACAAGAAGGAAAAGAATTAAAACAAATTGCACTAATAAACAGAAAAATAAAAGACATAGAAGATGCAAAAAGAGTTGCTCAAATAATGGGTATCGACATGCATCCTACTGTATTAGCAAATTTAGAAGCAGAGAAAAAAGCATTAGAAGAGCAAAGAGACACAATCGAGTTTAATACTAGTGAAATTGGAGAAGCGGCTCAAAAAATGGGTGCTAGTTTAGAAAGTAATATGACTAATGCTTTTGCAAGTATTATAGATGGAACAAAGTCTGCAAAACAAGCCTTTGCAGACATGGCAAAAGCGATGCTTGCAGACATGGCACAACTTATAGCAAAAATGCTGGTACAACGAGCAATTATGGCAATGTTTGGGTTTGAAAATGGTGGTGTAGCTTCAGGAGGATTTCAAGCTTTTGCAATGGGAGGAATAGCAAAAGGAGGTATTACTGGATATGCTTCAGGAGGTATAGTAAAGAGACCGACATTAGGATTAGTAGGAGAAGGAAAGCACAATGAAGCAATTGTACCTCTTCCTGATGGAAAATCAATCCCTGTAGATATGAAAGGAAGCGGACAAACTAACAATGTTACTGTAAATGTAAGTGCAAATGGAAGCACTCAAACTACTGCAGATAATGGGCAAGCAGCAAATCTTGGGCAAGTAATTGCAGCAGCAGTACAAAAAGAACTTCAGAACCAAAAAAGAGCGGGTGGAATCCTCAATAAGCATGGAGCAGCATAATGGCAACTTTTAGTTTTACAATTTCTGCAAGTGATGTAAACTCTATAAAAGGTATCTCTAACGGAGCTGCTTTTGAAGCTACAGCAGATAGAGGAATGTCAAGAGCTGCAAAGCACAACGTACTAACTGCAAAGTTCGGAGACGGATATGAACAGAGAGTACTTGACGGAATAAATAGTAAACAAGATATGTTTAATATATCTTTCGCAAACCGTACTGCAGAAGATATAAATTTAATAGCAGGATTTTTAGACGATAAAGCAGGAAAGAATTTTAATTTCGTAATAACAGATACGTTTAGTTCTGGAAATTTAACAACAAGCACTTTGAAAGTGGTGTGTGATGGCTATAACGTAAGTTACGACAGAGAAAACTTTCATTCTTTAAGCTGCCAATTGCGACGAGTTTATGAGCCCTAATTATGACAGACTTAATAGACACAGTACAATTACAAGAAATAGATGACGCATATGTAGAGTTATTTGACGTAACTTTACCAAGCGGAACAAAAGTATATTTGTTCAATGGTCTTGATGATGGGCAGAATAATATTTATTTTCCTCAAAAAACAGTAAGTAGTGGTGTATACCCGTTAAAAGAGTACTTTGCAGTGCCTATTAGTATAGAAGGCGTGGAAATAAATGGAGCAGGAGCAAGCCCCCGTCCTTCATTACGTGTAGCAAATATTCCTACTCTCACTCGTTCAATTTCAAATAATGACGATGGTACCGACGATGAAGAAACTTTGTACTCTATACTTGTAGATGAAGGTTTCGCAAAGAATGAAGATTTATTAAACACTCGAATAGAGTACAGAAGAACTTTGCTTTCTAATACCTATTCTTCTTCAGATTCAGACCCTAACTCTTCTCCAGTAGAGTTTCCAAGCCACACTTACATAATTGATAGAGTAGCAAGCGAAGACAACATAATGGTAGACTTTGAGCTTGCAAGTCCCATTGATGTAGAAGGAGTTAAAGTTCCTGGAAGAATTGTTATAGGACGATATTGTGTTTGGCGATACCAAGGGGGTACTTTAAATAATGAAGGGGGATGTAACTGGCCTTTAAGTGGAAACGGAAGATTTTTTGACGAAAAAGATCAGTTAATAACAAGAAGCATTTCTACTATAAATACTTGGTCTAACTCAGCTACTTATAGTGCTGAGGATAGAGTAAAAACAACTACTGACGGACACACTCAAATATGGGAAGCTCTTCGAGCAGTGCCTGTAAATAAAAATCCTGTTACAAATCCTTCTTATTGGAAAAGACTAGATGTTTGCTCAAAAACTCTTACAGGATGTAAAAAACGTTTCCAAGGAAATAATACTGATGATACATTAAACACTGCTGTTTCTTTGCCTTTTGGTGGATTCCCAGGATCGAGAAAGTTTAAGTGATTGAAGCTATAGAAAAACATTTTAAAGAAGAGTACCCAAAAGAAGCTTGCGGAGTAATAGGAATTGTAAAAGGTAAAAAACGTTTTTATCCTTGTGAAAATGTAGCAGAAGGAAATGAAGACTTTATTATGTCTTCTACTGACTATATGAAGTATAAAAGAAGCATGGATATTGTAGGAATTGTTCACAATCATCCAGATTCAGATAATACTGCTAGTCAAGGAGACATAGATAATTGTAATGCTTTAGGAATACCCTACTACATATTTAGTTATCCTAAAATGGAACTAAATATATTAGAGCCTAGAGTAAATGTTAATCCTTTACTAGGAAGAGAATACAAATTTGGAAGCGCAGACTGTTTCGAAGCTATGAGGGACTGGCTTGCTTCAGAAAATATAGAGATACCCCCAAGAGACCTTTTTGAAGATGATTGGTGGGAAAAAGGACTTAACTACTTTACAGAAGAAAATATTAAAAACTGGAACCACAAAAAAGTAGATAGTCCACAGAAAAATGATGTTTTAATTTTTCAAATAGAATCAGATGTACCAAACCACTGCGGTGTATATCTAGGAAATGACGTATTTTTTCATCACGCAGTGCACAGGCTTTCTTGTAGAGAATCATTATACCCTTTCTGGAGAAAGCATATTGTAGGAATTTATAGATATGAAGCGTAAAGTATATTTAGAAGGAGAAATGGGTAATAGGTTCGGCAAAGAGTTTAATATTGCTGCAGAATCTTTTACAGATGTTTTTCGGTGTTTAAAGTGTAATTTTAGTGGATTTATGCCTTATCTTCAAGAGTGTCACGAAAAAAATATTGGTTTTATACTCGAAGTAGAAGGAAAACCTATTAAGCATGAGTCAGAAGCTCTTCTTATATACAAAGAAGGAGATATGATTATTACTCCTGTACCTGCAGGTTCCAAGAGCGGCCCTGCAAAAATATTAGCAGCTGTAGCGGTTACTGTTATGACAGCAGGAATGGCTGCGGCTTTTGCTCCAGGGGCTGTAACTGCAGCGTCTGTTGTCGGTGGAGGCCTTCCCATTTACACTACAGGTTTTATGAGTGCATTTGGAAGTGGCAGTGCTTTTGCAGCAAGTTTAGCGGGTGCAGCAAGTACTCTTCCTGGGCTGCTTGCTTTGGGCGTAGGAGTAAATCTTGCAATGGCAGGCATTCAACAAATGATGGCGCCTGACCCTTCAACAGATAGCCAACAAGACGAAAGTTACATTTTTCAAGGGTCTAAACAAAATATTTCAGAAGGAGACCCGGTTCCTGTTTTATACGGAGAACTACGTATTCCAGGAAGAACCGTAAGCTTTCATACAAGAAGTGAAAGAAATCAATTTTACAATCAAGATCAAAGAGCAACCTCAAATGAAAGCAATGGACAAACTTATGACCAAGCTGGAGGGCAAGTTTCTGGAGGCAGTTCAGGAGGCGCAAGCGCTCCTATGGGCGGTTCGGGCACAATAGATTGGTCAGTACTAGAGAGTTCGTTAGGAAGATAAAATGGCAGCAAAATATGGAGTAAGTTCACAAAATATATCTAGAACAGATGTTCTCTGTGAAGGGCCTGTGCGCGGTCTAAAAAACGGAGAAGCTTCAATATTTTTTAATGATGTTGCTTCAGAAGACGCAACTCTGCGAGGATACAATCCAATAGAAGGAACTTCTTCTGGTAAACTAACTTTTAATGGAAGTAGTGCAACGAATACAGGCATAACAGGTGCGACAATTCCTATTGACTTGGATTTAGGAGATAGAAGACCTCGACCTCTTGACTTAAAAAACTATAAAAACACGAATGTTACTCTTTCAAGTGTTGTCGGTAGTAATGGAACTGGTTCTGTAACTTGTACAGCATCTTCAGGCACTCCTTTTACGGATGATGCTTGGGATACTCAAGGCACTACTTTAAGAACTGCTTATTTAAAAAGAGAAGGTGTTTTATTAAAAGGTGAATTTTTCAAAACAAGTACTTCTGCAGGCACTTTTGTTTTTAATGGAGTAACTGATGTAATTGATATTACAGAAACCCATGAATTAAGAATTTCTTATAGATTTTTTATACAAAGTATCACTAACTCTAGTACTTTAACATTAAAAGCGGTACCTGCGGCAGGAACATACTTTTTTGAAATACCTCCCGCACAATTGGCCGCAGGAAATGCTGCGGCACGGAACAGATACCGTGCAAGTAAAATAAATGGCATACAAGCAGAGTTTCGCCCCGGCCATCGGTATCAAGACCCACTGAATGAAATCGGCGGTGTAGGAGGAGCAGTAGCAGCAACTCAAAGTGTAAACCATGAATTAAAAGTTATTGGAACTGGAGAACTCACAGGAATTAACCCTGTGTCTGAAGTACTGCCTACAGGTACCAATATGGAAGCAGGGCTTCCTAATGATTCTCAAGACGATGTTGCGACAGATGCGGTAACACTAAATGATACTGCATTTGGAATAACTGCAGCTCAAAGACCCGAAGTTGATGAGATTAGTTTAAGAATTACTTATCCTGGTGGTCTTCAATCAATGAATAATAACAAGGGTCGAAGAGACCCTGCGTACGCTCGATACTTAATTCAAATTCAAACTACACTTGATGGTGTTACTTCTGCTTGGGAAAATGCTTTTCCTCGAGAAGGAGCATACGTTGAGCATACTGGTCGCACAAATGCAGCATACTCTTTTGACCATATTTTAGGAGTAAATCAGTATCGTCCGTTTGATAGTTTTAAAGTACGAGTTATTCGCTTAACTCGTCACATTGGTCTTCGAGTTAATTCAACAGGGCACGGAGATGGTGTAACTGACAAAGAAAAGTGGACTCTTATTGCAAAGTCAAAAATAGACCAGTTAGGCTATGTAATTAAAGATAGGCTTTCATATCCCTATACATCTGTAATTTCTACTTCTTTTTCTTCGAAGCAGTATCAAGAACCGCCAAAGATGTCCTATCTTATGCAAGGACTTAAAGTAAAAGTTCCTTCTACTTACACACCACGAGAATACTCTACTCAAACAGACAGCAATGGAAACCCTGTGGCAGTTTATGAAGAATTTTGGGACGGTACTTTCAAAAGCGAACTTCAATACACTGACAATCCTGCGTGGGTATTTTATGATATTGTAACAAATAATCGTTATGGAGCAGGAAAGTGGATACAAGAAAGTGATATTGATAAGTATTCCTTGTATAGAATTGCACGCTACTGTGATGAATTAGTAGATAATGGAGCTGGAGGTACAGAGCCTAGATTCCGTGCAAACATATTTCTTACAAAAGCCACAGATGTATACAAAGTACTTAAAGACTTTGCTAGTACTTTTACTGGTATGCTTTATTGGATGGATGGACAGCTTACTCCTGTTCAAGACTCTCCTGCAGACCCGGTCTATAACTTTACAAAAGGTAATGTAATTGATGGCAAGTTTGCATATGAATCTACAGGATTAAAAACTCGTTCAAATCAAGTAATTGTTTCTTGGAATGACCCGGAAGCAAACTATGAGCCTGTACCTTTGATTGTAGAAGATAGAGAAGCGATTGTACGAGATAAGCGTATAATAACAGAAGAGGTTGTTGCTTTTGGTTGTACATCTGAAGCACAAGCAATTCGGTATGGCAGATGGAAGCTGTGGACTGCGCAAAAACAGACAGAAATTGTAAGTTTTAAATCTGCTCTTAACTCCCTTTATATTAAACCCGGCGATATAGTTAATGTACAAGATGCCGATAGAGAAGGAGTACAGTATAGTGGCCGAGTCGCTTCTGCAACAAGTACAGCTATAGTACTAGACCGCTCCGTAACTTTAAACGCAGGTTCAACTTATACAGTCAGTACTTTAGTAACTGATGCATCTGCTTTTTATGTGGGAGAGGATGATGTTACTGTAAACTCAATTACTTATTCTCGAGGAGACCGTATCCCTCAAGCATATGTGTATTCTGGGGGTTCTTACTCATTAGTAGACTTAAATACTGAAGAGCGTGCTTCTAACGCTTTTGAAGATTCTTCTGGTAGCAATCTTCTTCCAATTGTTTGGAAGGAGTACTCTTATGTACAAGAAGATGCAGTTACAACTTCGTCAGGTACAACAAACACAATTGATGTTTCATCTTTTGGTGTAACCCCTGCCGCAAATACAATTTGGGCTTTAAAAGAAACTAAAGACTCCCTTAATGTTGTAGGGTCTTATAAGCAGTACAAAGTACTTTCTATTGGTCAAGATAAATCAAACGAGTATAGTTTTTCAGCTGTAGAACACTATGATGAAAAATACGGTGCCGTAGACAGTGGATATGAGACAGGAGTTATTCCTACCACAATATATGTAGAAGCAGAGCCTAGAGATGGCGAAACAGAGATGTCTGCTCCTACAAGTCCTCGAGTAATTCTTGAGTCTGACCCTGATAAACCCGGAGAAGAAATCAAAGTAGAGTGGCAGCCTAGTACCTCTGACTTTGTAGATGCTTACGAAATTCGACATAATATTCCAGACATAGAAAATCCCCTTAGAACTTCTGATACTTTCTTGAGAATAACAGGAATTACAAGCGACCGACTAAGTTTTGAAATTCGTGCAGTGTCTACTGGAGGAAACTATTCTCCGTACGCTCGAGTATCTTATACTTTCTTAGATCCTTACGAAGATGCTATTCCACGAGTTGCTCAAGGTATTCCAAGCGGAGGTTTTTCTTCGGCACAGCTTATTGTAACTGCTCTTAATACTTTGCAGTTCCAAGCAACAAATACACAAGTATCTACTCCCTCTGACCCAGAAACTATCTATACTCTTACAGGAAGTACGAACGTTGCAAATATTAGTGCAGACGAAGACTATTTAGTATACCTTGATACAAGCGTACCAGCACTAAAGATTTTATACTATGATACAGAATCGTTATCATCTTCATTTTACTATGATGTAGGTTCAGGAAATACACCTCTTTCCTCTTCGTGGACTTCGATCGGAAGCGTTAGTGTTAGTGCAAATAGTAATACTGTTACTGGTTCTGGATTTTTAAACAGTGTCATAATTGGAGATGTCCTTAATTTGGCAGGAACCACTTCGCCTACAGGTTTAGCAGACGGTGCTGTAGTTATTGATGTAGTATCCGATACAGAACTTCGAATTGATAAAATCTTTGATACAGCAAAGTCTTCTGTCACAGCATATAGAGCAAACTTTAGACCGGGCTATCTTGATGATACAATTATCGGAAAGTTGAGAAAAACTGGAAGTACAATCAAGCTTACTAGTCTTTTAACTCTTCGTACTATAGTAGATGGTATTACTCTCAGTACAGGAGACGACGGAACTACAGAAGTACCAGACGGTGCAATTACTGTAGATAAACTCGCAGCAAACTCTATCACTGCTGACAAAATTCAAGCAAACGCAATTACTGCTCGTGAAATTGATGCAGACTCAATTAACGCAAATCATATTGTAGCAGGACAAATTACTGCGGATGCTATTGCAGCAAATGCAATTACAGCTGATAAAGTTACAGCTAACTCTATTGTTGCCACGCTTTTGACAGCAGCTTCTGTAAGTGCTGATGATATTAGCACTACAAGTCTTTCTGCAATCACCGCAAACATTGGAGATATTACTGCAGGAACACTAAAAGGTGGAAATATACCAGATGCAAACGCGGCTCCAGGAACAGGAGAAAGCGGTGCCTTCTTGAACCTTACTGGCGGCAAGATGGTGTTTGGTAACGAAAGCAAGTACGTATTGTTTGATGGTACAAACCTTGAGTTGAATGGTGTAGTTATTGATGCAACTTCTACTGTAAATGCTACTGCTACTCCTGAACTTATTGTAAAAGAAGACAATACAACTGAAGTAAGTGATGCTAGTGCTCTTAATTTTACAAGCGGACTAAATGTTGCAGTTTCTGGTACAGAAGCAACTATTAGTATTGATACTCCTACAGATAATAACTTTACAAATGCTCTTTTGTCTAAACTTAACGGTATTGAAAGTGCCGCAACAGGAGACCAGACAGCAGCAGAAATTCGTTCTCTTGTAGAGAGTGCTTCTGACTCAAACGTATTTACAGATGCAGACCACACAAAACTTAATAATATAGAAGCAGGCGCAACCGGAGACCAAACAGCAGCAGAAATAAGAGCACTTGTAGCTTCAGCATCTGACTCAAATGTATTTACAGATGCAGACCATAGTAAGCTAGATGGAATTGAAAGCGGTGCTACAGCTGACCAAAGTGCTGCAGAAATACGTGCGCTGGTAGAAAGTGCTTCTGACTCAAATGTGTTTACAGATGCTGACCATACAAAACTCAATGGTATCGCTACGAATGCGAATAACTATTCATTACCTACAAATAATGTTACAAATGCTTCTGTGAGCGGCAGCACTCTTACTCTTACTCGAGAAGGTGCAAGCAATGTAACGTTTAGTGATACAAATACTCAATACAGTGCAGGCTCTGGTTTAGGGTTATCTGGTACTACATTTAGCGTAGATAGTACTGTAGTTCGTACAACAGGAACTCAAACTATTGGAGGCGCAAAAACGTTTACAGGAGATGTAACGTTTAATGGAACAACTACTTACATCAATACTACAAACTTAAATGTAGGTGATAATATTATTACTTTGAATGCTGATGAGACAGGAACTCCTTCTCAGAATGCAGGTATTGAAGTAGAACGAGGAACTGCAACAAATAAAACCTTTATTTGGAACGAAACTAGTGATCGTTGGTCATTTGGAAGCGAGTCTGTAGAGGCTGCAACTTTTTATGGAAGTTTTATTGGCAGTATTACAGGGTCTCCTTCGTCTCTTGCAGGACTAAGTACTGATGACCTTGCAGAAGGTTCTACAAATCTTTACTTTACAAATACACGTGCTCGAGGAGCTTTATCGGGTGGAACAGGTATTAGTTATAATTCAAGTACAGGTGCAATCACAAACTCTGCCCCTGACCAAACTGTGTCTCTTACAGGAAGTGGTGCTACTTCTGTATCGGGTACTTATCCAAACTTTACTATTTCTTCTACAGATACGAATACTGTTCCGAACAATGCAACAATTACTATTAGTGCAGGTACGGATTTAACTACTGGAGGTGCCTTTACCACAGATCAAAGTTTTGCAGAAACAATTACAATTAATCACGCAAACATTACTCGTACAAATAATACTTCTTCTGTATCTCCAGGGTATGGAGCAAGCTTTACAGCAATTGATAGTATTACTACAAATGCGCGAGGTCACGTTACTGCTGTAAATACAAAAACAGTAACTATTCCTGCTTCTGATAATACTGATACCAATACTGTTACTCAAATTCGAGAAGACTCCGGTACATATCGTACAGGAAATATTACTCTTCAGTCTGGTACAAATGTTAGTATAACAGAACCTTCTGCAGGTGTATTTAACTTTGCGGCTACTGATACAAACACTACAAACTTTAATATTCAAGCAAGTGGTGGTGCGAGTACAAATATTTCTGCAGGCGAAACTATAAACTTTACAGGAAGTGGTGCTACTAGCGTAAGTCGTAGTGGTAATACTATTACAGTAACTTCAACAGACACTAACACAGATACGAATAATTATGTATCTTCAGCATCTTTCAATACAGGAAATGGTATTCTTACCTTAAATCGACAGGGATTAGGTGCAGTTACAGTAGATTTAGATGGACGTTTTGTAACAAGTTCAGGCGTAACTTCAATTACGGCAGGTACAGGACTTAGTGGAGGTACAATTACAAGTACTGGTACTATTTCATTGCCTAATTCAGGAGTAACTGCAAGTACGTATGGGAATAGTACAAATATTCCTCAGATAACAGTAGATGCACAAGGACGTATTACAAGTGCAAGTAATGTAGCAGTATCCATACCATCAGGAGCAAATAACGCAACAATTACACTTTCTGCTGGAAATGGTCTTACAGGTGGAGAATCTTTTACTACTGACCAAAGTACAAACGAAACAATTACATTTAATGTTGGAGCAGGAGACGGCATCTCTGTAGCAGCAAATGCAGTTGCAGTTGACTCTACAGTACTTCGGGCAGGTACAGGTACTCTTATAAATGATATTATTAATGCAAATGTAATTACTGCGGATATGATTCAAGCAAACTCAATTGTTGCTACTCTTATAAATGCGGATACAATTAGTGCAAATAATATTACTACAGGTACTCTAAATGCTTCAAATGTTACAATTAGTAATTTACGTGCAGATGATATTACTGGTGGTGTTACTGAGAATTATGCTTTTGCAAATAGAACAGGAGGAGCCTTTACTGACTTAGCTAGAGATAACACCTTTACTACTATACTCGAAATTGTTCTACCTGCTCCTCAGTTCAATATATCAAAGCATGGATTTATATCAGGTACAATGTCTTTAAGTGCTAAAGATACGGGGCAGTCTTCAACAGGAATATCGGTTTTTCAAACACTAATTAAAGTTCAGAAAAAAAGCACAGGAGCAGCTTATCAAAATTTAGGAAGTGTTGTGGCTATCGGAACCGAAGGGGTTGTTTTGTATAGTGTAACTGTTTCTGGTAACTATACAGATATTATTGACTTTTTTGGAGGCGTTGATGATGATGATGTTGGAGCTGCTTTAGCACAGGTGGAGGCTTTAGAATACGATAATACAAACAATCGTACAAAAATAATTTATAATTATACAAGTCAAATATTTTCAGTAGGAGAAACAGTTTACTATAACCCTGATAGAGGCACTTCAGCGGGCACTTATTTAACAAGAATACGAGACGTAGCCCAATTTGGACAAACTACTTATGGAACTGGTTCTATGGCTAATACTGTACACATATTTGTGGAAGGCGCAAAAAGCACTCAATCAGAAACTTATAGGCTACAAGGACAAGTCAATAGAGTAAATGCTGATTTTACACCCACAGAAAGTAGGTACTCTGTAGGTTACGTTAGCTTTACGGGCTCAATAGGATATAATGTATGATATTTATAGGATACCAAACAGGTTCAGGAATTACAATTACTGAATCCGTAGAAAACAACAATGAAAAAATTGATAGTGCAATTGCTGCTTTAAAAACAGCGCAAAGCGATAATTCTAGCATAATCAGCTATGTTATAGCAGCGGGAGAAAGCCAAGAAAATTACGTAATTGTTGGTTACATTGACCCCTAAAATACCTCCAAAAAATAATCCTTGACATAGTATGTCCTCTAGGCTATAATTCCACAATAGGAGAAATAAATGGCAGCAGCAACTTATAATCTAGTTATTGACCAAGGATCAGACTTTACTCTTGACTTAGTCGTAAAGGAATCAGGTTCAGTTAAGAATCTTACTGGCTATTCTGCTAGAGCACAGTTGCGCACCAAAAAAGATGCTTCTGGTGATGCTGCAGCCAGCTTTACTTGTACCGTTACTGATGCAGCTAATGGAGGCTTACGAATGGAGCTTTCGAACGCAACTTCATCCGCAATCTCTGCGGGCCGGTATTATTACGATCTTGAGATTCACACAGGCTCGGATGCTGTTGTTAAACGCCTTATACAGGGAGAGGTTACAGTTAACCAAGAAGTAACACGATAATGTCAACAGTACTCACTACAGTAGATGTCTCAGAAGACGTAACTGAAGTTTCGATAACAGAAACCGGAAAAGTCGAAGTCGCAATAAATGAAGACACAACTACAATAGAAATAAATAACTTTGCAATACCGAGTACTACTTCTGATGCTTCTGGTGTTTCTTTTAATCCTCACGGTACAATAACTGCAACAAATTTACAGAATGCTCTTGAGCAGCTTGCAGACCAAGATTTTAGACAATCAACAACTCCTAGCGGAGATAATATAGAAGAAGGAGATACTTGGTATAATACTTCTACAGAACAACTCTATGTCTATAGGGAAACGAGTCCAACGGTGTTTGAATGGGTTCCTATAATGATAGGTAACGATTCACCTGACTCAGATACATTAGACGCAGGAGCCTTTTAAGGCTTATTCGGAGTTCCTAAATGGCTCAAACGATTAAAATTAAACGCAGTACTAGCACCGCGTCCCCCACGTCCCTTTCACAGGGTGAATTAGCTTATTCTCAGAATAGTAAAAAACTCTTTATTGGTCAGCCTGGTGGATCAAGCGGTGATATTCTTACTATTGGTGGTCAATACTACACTGACATTATTGACGACCTTGTAACCGGTAGTGCTATTACAATTACTGGAGATGTTGCAGGCACAAGTACTTATAATTCTGGTACCGGTGTTTGGACAATTAATACTCAACAACAAGCAAACAGTGTAGACCTTGGTACTCATACTACAGGTAACTATGTTGCTACTCTTGCTGATTCAGGTGCAAGTAACTTTGTAATTTCGGGAAGTGGTTCAGAAACTGCTGCAGTTACTATCAATCTTTCTACTACAGGCGTAACGGGTGCTACCTATGGTTCAGCAACTCAAATTCCTGTTATCACAGTAGACTCTTATGGACGAATTACTTCTGCTTCTTCAAGTCAAGCAAACTTTACAATTGCTGCTGATTCAGGTGCAAATGATACAGTAGTTCTTGGAGAAACTCTTACAATTTCTGGTGATACTGGTATTACTACCACTGTTACTGCTAATGAAATTTCAGTTGACTTAGACGATACTGCGGTATCCCCAGGAAGTTATGGTAGTACAACCGCAATTCCTACTTTTACAGTAGACCAGCAAGGTCGTTTGACTACAGCAGGCACTGTGAATGTTGCAACAACTCTTACAATTGGAGCAGACTCCGGTGCGGATGACACAGTAGATTTACTATCAGATACTCTTACTTTTACTGGCGATACTGGTATTACTACAACTGTATCCGATAATGATATTTCTATTGACTTAGACGATACTGCAGTAACTCCCGGAAGTTATGGTAGTGCAACCGCAATTCCAAACTTTACAGTAGACCAGCAAGGTCGTTTGACTGCGGCTGGCAGTACAACTGTTGCCACTACATTAAATATTACTGGTGACTCAGGTTCTGACGGCGTAGCTCTTCTTACAGAAACACTTAATTTCCAAGGTGGAACAGGTGTAACAACTGCTGTAACTGATGATAATGTAGCAATTTCAATTGGTCAGGATGTCGGCACTACTGCAAACGTACAGTTTAACAACGTACAAGTTGACGGTACCCTAACTTCAGATGACATTACTTCAACAAATATTTCGGTTGACGGTAACGCAACAATTACTGGAAACTTGACAGTAAATGGTACAACTACTACTGTAAACTCTACAACTGTCACTCTTGATGACCCCCTGCTTACTTTAGGCGGCGACACTGCACCTTCCTCTGACGATAATCTTGACCGAGGTGTGGAGTTCCGTTGGCATGATGGAACAAATGCAAAACTTGGTTTCTTTGGTTATGATGATAGTGCTCAAGAGTTCACATTTATTCCAGACGCAACAAATACTGTAAACGTAATATCTGGTACAGCAGGTGCAGCAAAGTTTGGTTCGCTCTCTCTTGATACTGACCTCGCAGTAACGCACGGCGGTACTGGTCGTGGAACATTTACTTCAAACGGTATTGTGTACGGAAATGGCACGGGAGCTCTTGCAGTCACTGTTGCAGGAACATATGATTCTACTCACAGTGTAGGACAGCTACTCTCAGTTAATTCATCCGGCGTTCCTACTTGGACAAATACTCTCGACGGCGGATCATTCTAAAAATACACCTCTCGCGTAAATACGCATAGTACTGGAGGAGCCACATGGCACAAACGATTAAACTCAAGCGCTCGGCTACGTCGGGCGCTACGCCTACCACATCACAACTTGAACTCGGCGAAGTAGCCATCAACACTTATGATGGCAAAATGTACATCAAGAAAAATGTTGGCGGTACAGAAAGCATTGTAGAGATAGGAGGCGGCACTGGTGGGTCTTCTACTCTCAGTGGGCTTTCTGACGTCACCATTTCGAGTGCGGCGGCAGACCAACTTCTTCAGTACAACGGTTCCGAGTGGGTAAACGTTTCAATCGCGGAAGCGTCAGCAATCATGAAGGAGTACCAGTTTACTGCAACTGCAGGGCAAAGTACTTTTAGCGGTTCAGACGATAACAGCGAAACTCTTTCTTACACTGCGGGTGCAATTCAAGTATTTCTTAATGGTATCTTTCTTGACTCCGCAGTAGACTATACAGCTACAAACGGCACTTCAATTGTACTCTCTGAAACTGTAGATGCAAACGACTATCTACAAGTTGTCGCATTTAAAAAGAAGATTGGCGATGGAAATGTAAGCGTAGACACGTTTACAGGCGACGACTCAACTACTGCATTTACTCTTTCTGTAGATCCAGGGGACGAAAACAATACACGCGTATTTATTGATGGTGTTTATCAGTCAAAAGACAACTACTCTGTAAGTGGCACAACTCTTACATTTTCTACTGCTCCTCCCACAAGTACTGCAATCGAAGTCGAAATTGGCAATCGCGTTGTAACTCTTGATACTCTCAGTGACCTTGACCTTCCTGATAACGTAAAACTACGACTTGGTACAGACCAAGATTTACAGATTTATCATGATGGTTCTAATGGGTTCATAAAAAATACTACTGGTGATCTTTACATAGAAGATAGTAATGGAAGCATACGAATCCGACCAAAAACTGGCGAAAGTGGTATCAATGTATTAGCAGATAGTTCTGTGGAGCTTTATTATGATAATTCTAAAAAATTAGAAACTTCAAACGACGGGGTCACAGTAACCGGCGATGTTGAAGCAGACGAGTTTATCGGCGACGTTCGAGGCGCAGTACTCTTCAAAGCACAAGCAGGAGAAGCTCTTGCAAAAGGCGAAGTAGTCTATATTTCTGGAATCTCTGGAAATACCACAGTCGTATCAAAAGCAGATGCGGACGATGCAAGCAAAATGCCTGCGTTCGGCCTTGTAGCAGCAGCGGCATCTTCTGGCAATCCTGTCGATATTTACACAAATGGTATTCTTTCTGATATTGATACTTCTGCTTACAGCGAAGGCGACGAACTTTTTGTGTCTACTACAGCAGGCGCACTGACAGCGACAGCTCCCACGGGCGAAAGCTCAGCTTTACAAAAGATTGGTAAAGTTACTCGCTCGAATGCAACTTCTGGTAGCATCTTTATTGTGGGTGCAGGTCGAAGTAATGCTGTTCCAAATTTGAATGATGGCGATATTTTTATTGGAAACGCATCAAATCAGGCGGTCAGTGCATCTCTGAATACAAAAATCGAAAGCTACTTAGATGGGGGTACTTCTACTCCGACTTTCGCAGGTCTAACGACTACAGCAGACGTATCTTTTGGCGACAACGACAAGGCTATCTTCGGTGCTGGCTCTGACTTACAGATTTATCATGATGGGTCTAATAGTTATATTTCAGACCAAGGCGCTGGTCAACTGAGAATACTTGCAAGCCAATTTC
>Ga0222718_10000759_pt1 | contig 33364 bp, 38 predicted proteins | sample C33_27DmetaG_FD_165045 | JGI IMG/M metagenome (GOLD analysis project Ga0222718, IMG submission 165045) | Estuarine water microbial communities from San Francisco Bay, California, United States - C33_27D | ecosystem: Environmental > Aquatic > Marine > Unclassified | place: USA: California...
AGTATCATAAAAGATTTACCAGATAGTTGCTTGGGATATCATATGTCAAAACTAAGGAGTAAATATAAAAATGCAAACTGAAATGTTTAATGACGAGATAGATTTAACACCAGAGGATTATGATATACTCATGTACTTGTTAGATGAAACATCTATTAGTGTTGATGATGGTAATGATAACGCAATCATGAATGATATGGCTCGACTTAGAATGAGAGGGTTCGATCTACTTCAGTCATGTGCTATAATGGATAGTACAAATAATAATCCTTTCGGATATTCAATGTAAGTATGTTATAATATATATAGGAAAAATAAAATGATTATAGATATAAGGGAACATAAATATAAAGATGGTAACTCTGGTTTATATATAACATCTAATACTGATCCTCTTTCTGGAGATGAGCATAGCGCAATTCTTTTAGATTGGCATGATGTTGATTTTCTTATCACTCAATTAATATCTCATCGAGATGCTAAGCAAAGTAAAAATAGATATCTTGAGAGGAAAGGTTATGAAAGTAACGTGGGGTAAGGGTAGTTCTTTTAATCTATCTGAATTAATAGGTGATACTACTTGGGGAGCAGAACGATATAGAACTATGGAAAATAAATGGAAGTTTATTATTACTAATCATAGTGGCAAAGGTGTATGGTATAATTATTATGATGGTGGTGAGTACGATTCTGTTGAAGATTTAAACCTAGCAATTGCAGATGTAATTGAATGGAAAGAATGGAAGAGATTAAATGCAAAAAACATATAGCGACTTTGATATAAATATCCCCGCTCGTAGTAGCAGCGGGCAAGTAAATACTCAATGTCCAAGATGTTCAGGACAAAGAAGGAAGAAGAAGGCAACTTGTTTATCAGTAAACATTGATGAAGGGGTGTGGTTGTGTCACCATTGTGGTTGGTCAGGGAGTCTAGCCAAGGGTGATGATAAAGGTTCTGATGTATTGCACTGGAGAAAGCCTAAGTTTATCAAGCCAGATCCACTGCCTACAGTAGACTTAAGTTCTTCAGTAATCAAGTGGTTTTCTGATAGAGGTATTAGTATATCTACACTAGAAGAAAATAATATAAGTGAACGTAAAGTATATATGCCACAGATTGAATCAATGGCACAGTCTATTGCGTTCCCTTACTATAGAAACAAGGAGTTAATTAATGTAAAGTATAGAGATAACAAAAAACATTTTCGTTTAGAAGCTGGTGCACAGCGCCACCTGTATGGTATTGACGACATAGTAGGTAACGATGTTAGTTGTGTTATTGTTGAGGGTGAGATAGATAAGTTATCATTGTGGGAGGCAGGGATTAGAACTTGTGTTAGTGTTCCCGATGGCGCACCACCAGTTAATAGTTCTGATTACTCCTCAAAGTTTGAGTATCTTAATGACCCGTGGCTACACAAAGAAAAATTTAATATAGTTTCCAAGTTCATTATTGCTGTAGATAATGATGAGCCAGGAAGTAAGCTTGAGAATGAACTATCCCGCAGACTAGGTAAAGACAAGTGTTACAGAGTTGTGTGGCCCGAGGGTTGTAAGGATGCTAATGATGTACTGGTTAAGCATGGTAAAACTGTGCTGTCTGAATGTATTGACCATGCCAAGCCGTACCCTATAGCAGGTACTTATAGTGCTACTCATTTGTCAGACTCAATCAATAGATTATATGAGGGTGACATTGAAAAAGGTGTAAGTACTGGATGGGAAACAATGGATGCTCATTACTTGGTAAGGCCCGGGGCATTCACAGTGCTAACAGGTATACCTAGTAGTGGTAAATCTAATTGGCTTGATGCAATGATGGTGAACATAGCAAAGAGGGAGGGCTGGAACTTCGGTATCTTCTCACCAGAGAATCAGCCACTCGAAGATCACATGGCTAGGGTTATTGAGAAGTGGGCGGGTCAACCATTCTTTGATGGGCCGACACCTTGCATGGACAAGAACAAACTTGAGGAGGGTAAGCGTTGGTTAACCAAACACTTTACTTGGATACTTCCAGAGGATGATAAGGAATGGTCTATTGATGTTATATTAGAATCAGCAAAGAGATTGGTTCTTACCAAGGGTATACGTGGATTAGTTATTGATCCTTGGAATGAGTTAGAACATCTGCGAAGGGATGGACAGAACGAAACAGAGTACATTTCAGTAGCACTTAAGAGGATGAGACAGTTTGCAAGAAAGTATGGTATTCATTTATGGATTGTGGCTCACCCTGCTAAACTATACAGAGATAAGAATGGTAACATTCCTATTCCAACACCGTATGATATCAGTGGTTCAGCCAGATGGCGTGACAAATCTGATAACTGTATTACAGTATGGAGGGACTTCACAAAGAATGATTCAATCATTGAAGTTCATGTGCAGAAAGTTAGGTTTAAACAGGATGGGCAGTTAGGAAACGTGGAGTTAACTTACAATTGGAGGACAGGAACATATCATTTACCAAGCAATGCTGTTAGAGAAGTACCCGCTAAGATATTAAACTATGGATAAGACATGGAAAAAGTTTGAACGTTGGGTTGCGGAATTCCTTACCGAACTAGGCGATGATGCTGATCGTGTACCAGTTACTGGCAGGACAAGAGGAAGCGCACCAGATGTTACAAGCAATACACTATCCATTGAATGTAAGTATAGGAAGAAGATTCCTGAGTGGATTAAGGATGCTATGCGTCAAGCTGTTGCATCATCTAGGAACGGAACAGTACCAGTTGTATTCATAAAAGAAAATGGTACTGCTTTTGATGACACACTTATAGTCTTTAGGGCTAAGGATTTTAGGGAGAAATTAAAATGAAACGTGAGTACTTTAATTTAGCAAGAGCAATAGCAAGCGAACAATCTCCATGCAATCCTTGCCTCAGTTGGAAGTATTGCGCTCAAAAGAAAACTGCTTGTGAAGCGTATCAAAATTATTATGAAACAGGAGAAATAATGGGTACAACTAAGCCAACAACTACAATCTATAAGGAAATATTTGATGTCAGGTCTGGAAGCACTTAAGTCTTTAACAATAAAATCAAACAGTATTTGGAGTACAAACTCTGGCCCTGCTTGGGAGGATGTGGCGGCTACGTTAGCAAAGGCAAGTTATCTAAGTGGTTGTTACGCTAGGTATAAGTATTGCTTAGAAAAAAAATGGAACAAAGTTTTGATAGATCATCTATATACAAATGCTAAAGAACTACAATGGAATAAAACTATATCTAATTTTGATATATTTAAAATAGTTAATCTAGCTTTAGATGAAATGGTTAACCCATCTATATGCCCTAAATGTAATGGAAGAAAGGAGGTAATTATATTGGATAAATTGTATGAGTGTGATCTATGCTTTGGATTAGGTACTAAAAAAATGACAAATTTAAATAGAGAAAAATATTTAGATAAAAAAAGACACATATTTGATAGGCATATAAAATATAATTATTTTAATAATGTAATTACAGATATAGAAGAATGGGAACTAGAGTTACAAAGAGTATTCAATCCTTACAGGAGGGTTAAGTGAAGAGTCGTAAGTACCTTGAGTGGGTAGCGGATCAACCATGTATATACTGCGGTCAAGATTCACAGGCTCACCACCTTAGAGTTCAGGCTCTTGGTGCAGGGATGGGTAAGAAAGCGCCAGATTATTTTACGTTACCAGTATGCTACACTCACCATGCTGAATGTCATAGCGGGGAGATAGACAAGGAAACACAAATGAGATGGTGCTTGCAAACAATAGGACGTGCTTTTGAATATGGTATAATAGAATGGACAAAAAAGTAAAGAGATTTAAATTGTATAATTTACATGAAAAGAATAATTGTGTAGATTATATTAAACAATTATCTCATTCTAATGAGCCTTATGAAGTTATAATAAGACCGTACAATAAAAAGAATCAACGATCTATAGATCAGAACAATAGGTACTGGCATATTATTAGGGAGGCCGCAAATGAAATAGGGTATACTGCTAATGAACTACACTCTATTATGTGTGTTCAGATCCTGGGTACTAACACAGTTACAAACTTGAATGGTGATGCAGTGGAGGTTGCTATACAAACATCTGGTTTAAATGTTGAGCAGTTCGCTGAGTACATGGAGAGAGTTGAAGCAACTCTTATTGAGGCTGGGTTCTACAATCCAGCGAGCATGAATAAGGGAGAGTTTTGATTATGGGTTGGGAGCAACAACAATCATTAGAACAAGAGGAGTTTGAAGAAGGGTATAACTTATGGCTTGATAACTTAGAAAAAGAAGATAGGGAGGATAACTTTAGAGAGTATCTTGATTCACTAAAAAAATACAGGGAAAATAAAGACTAATGAATAGTTTAGAGATGGCATTTAAAAGACCTTTCCCAGAAGGTAAGATACGATGGCGTAAGGGTGGAGGTGGTGCTGAGTTAGCATACATTACAGCAAGGGATGTAATGGATAGGCTTGATGATGTTGTCGGCGTTGCTAACTGGCAAACAAAGTACAGTTGGATTGGTGATCGTATGATATGTGAACTGTCTGTTAATATAGATGGCACATGGATTACTAAGTCAGACGGTGCTGATGATTCTAATATTGAGGGTGCAAAAGGTGGCATCAGTGATGCTCTTAAGAGGGCTGCTGTCTTATTCGGTATAGCAAGATACTTATACCATCCCAATGCTTTTGATCGTAGTAAGAAAGCTGCTGTCTGGGCTACACCAGAGGGCTTTGATGAACTAATGAGCAAAAGGACAAAGGATAAATAATGCACTGGTATGACAGACAAGGAGAACCAAGACATTTTATTGAAGGAAAGAACGGAAAGACTAGGGCTACAACATTAAGAGATGCAAGGAAATATGGATGGATGCCCTCTGTAACTTCTGTTCTAGACATACTAGCTAAGCCTGGATTAGACACATGGAAAACTAACAAGGCTATTGAAGCTGCAGCTTTAGTACCAAGAGGAGACTTAAGTATTGATATATGGAAGTCAAAGGTACTACAAGAAAGCAAAAGAGAAACAGTTGAAGCATCCGAAAGAGGTAGTAGGATACATAATATGTTAGAGAACTGTTTTAAAAATGAGCTATCTCCTACTGGTGCTGACTCAAATATCTTTAATGCTGTTGATGCTTTGTTAAAGATTAATTGTGGTGAACAACAATGGAGATCAGAGGAAACTGTATGTAATGTAAAGGATGGATATGGTGGTATGATAGACTTGGTATCAGACGAATGGGTTATTGATTTCAAAACCAAAGAGTTCTCTACTGGTAGCAAGCAGTTAGCTTACGAGTCTATGGCATACCAATTGATTGCTTATGAGAGAGCACTGCCTGCGCCAGCTAAGAGAATAGCAAATGTATTTATCTCTGCTAGCAACCCAGGTACTGTTGTCTTTCATGAGTGGGATAGCAAAGACTTTGATAGGTACTGGACTATCTTTAGTTCAGCATTAGAAGTATGGAAAAGTGTAAAGAAATATTGGCCCGAAAAACACGGAGAAAGTAATGAAGGGAATTAATAAAGTAATTCTAGTTGGTAGTGTATGGAAAGAACCTACTATTCGTACCACTAAAAATGATAGCAAGATTGCTCAGGTATCTATGGTTACCGAGTCAGGCTATGGTGAGTATAAGAAATCTGACTGGCACAACGTAGTCTTCTTTGGTAAACAAGCGGAGATTGCTGAGGCTTATGTAGGGAAGGGTACTAACTTATATGTAGAAGGATCAATTGATTATCGTAAGTATACTGATAAGAGTGGTGTAGAAAAATATACTACTGACATCAAAGGGTATATGATGCAGATGATTAACAGTCCAGATGCATACAAAGAAGTAGAGATGGGATCTTCTGACAAGAAGTCTATGCCTTCAGGTGCTAGAGATGCTATGAAAGATATAGCTAAAGAAGTATCTGCTGATGACATACCGTTCTAAAGGAGAGCCACAAGATGAGATCATATACTTCCTTGCAAGAGACATTTACTCTGGTAAAAAACAGCCGACTGTTAAATTTAATTCTTGGGAAGAATGTTTTAAACACCATGCTGGATGCTCTCTGCAAGAGTATATGCGATATGCAAAAGAACACGATCTAAAAGGAAAATATATAAATGTCAGATCAAGTAAAGATTGAGTTGATGAGTACAGCAAGTGCTATACCACAGAGATCAACAGAGTTTTCTGTTGGGTATGATATCTGTTCATCAGAGGATGATGTGATTAGACCTTTATCTACAAAGGTAATTAGCACTGGAATAAAACTTCATATGCCAATTGGTATTGAAGGTCAGGTAAGAAGTAGAAGCGGCTTAGCATCTAAACATGGTGTGTTTGTTCTTAATTCTCCAGGAACTATTGACCCAGACTACAAGGGCGAGGTCAAGGTAATTCTTTTTAATTCAGGACATCTGCCATACGATGTTGAGAAGGGAGATAAGATAGCGCAGTTAGTATTCTCGCACTATCTTTCACCAGTTTTATCTACTGAAGTTGGCAGTTATGTTGTTAGGGGTGAGGGTGGTTTTGGAAGCACAGGAAATAAAGTAATTAACGAAGGTATGCAATGACATTTAAAACTAAACTAGGCGAAGATATATTTAAAAACAAGTACGCATCTACAGAGTATGAGACTTGGAATGACAAGGCACATGCAGTAGTTAACAGCGTATGTGGTGACTTCAATGGGACAAAGAATCCTTTGATGGATAAGACGGAGCGAGATCAGCTTGCTCAATACATCTCTGACTTTAAGTTTGTTCCAGGTGGTAGGTATCTATGGTATGCAGGTAGGGATGCTAGGTTCTACAACAACTGCTATCTTCTTAGGCTTGAAGAGGATACTAGGGAAGAGTGGGCTGGCGTTACCCAACGTGCTATGTCTTGCTTGATGACAGGTGGAGGAATTGGTGTTGATATCTCTAAGGCTAGACCATCAGGACGTAGACTGGTTCGCACTGGAGGTGTTGCTTCTGGACCTATTCCACTACTGTCTACACTAAATGAGGTTGGACGTAATGTAATGCAGGGTGGTAGCCGTAGGTCTGCACTGTATGGCTCAATGAACTGGCAACATGAGGATGCTAATGACTTCCTAAAGGTTAAGAACTGGCATGACATCAGCGTTGGTGGTACTAACTATGCTGAACTAAAGAAGGCAGACTTTAATGCTCCTGCTCCTTTAGATATGATGAACATATCGCTTAACTATGATGATGCGTGGCTTAAAGATAAGATGAATCCAGTGTTTGTTGAAAACATTAGGCAGGCTATGATGACAGGAGAGCCTGGGTTCTCGTTTAACTTTGGAGACAAACAAAATGAAACGCTTCGTAATGCTTGCACAGAAATTACTAGCGAAGATGATAGCGACGTTTGCAATCTTGGGTCTGTTAATCTGGCTAATGTTGGGGACATTAATGAGTTTAGGGATGTTGTTAATCTTGCTAGTAAGTTCCTTGTTTGTGGGCTTATCAGGGCGCAAGTTCCCTACGAAAAAATCTCAAAAGTAAGGATGCAAAATAGTCGTATTGGTTTGGGTCTTATGGGTATGCATGAGTGGCTTCTTCAGCGTGGTCATAAGTATGAAATGACAGATGAACTTAAACAATGGATGAGGGTTTATGAATCAGAAAGCAAGCGATCAGCCGACGCTCACTGCGATAGACTTTTTCTCAAACGTCCTAAAGGATACAGAGCAATTGCTCCGACAGGAACCATTAGTATCCTCGCGGGGACTACTTCTGGAGTGGAACCGATATACGCCGTTGCTTACCGCAGACGTTATCTTACGGATGGAACCAAATGGAAGCATCAGTTTGTCGTCGACGGTACAGCTCAAGCCCTTATCGACGGAGGAATCAAACCAGAAAACATAGAGTCAGCAGTAGACTTAGCAGGTGATCCAGAGAGACGCATCAAGTTTCAGTATGAACTACAGAAGTATGTTGACCATGCTATTAGCAGTACAATTAATCTGCCTGCTTGGGGTAGTGATCTAAATAATGAGGATACAATCATGAAGTATGCAGAGACTATCGCTAAGTATGCGCCAGGGTTACGTGGCTTAACAGTATATCCTGATGGTGCTAGAGGTGGTCAGCCTATTACTTCTGTTCCTTATGAGGAAGCTCATGCTAAACGTGGTGTTATCTATGAGGACAATAGCGAAGAGCAATGCTTAAGTGGGGTGTGCGGGATATAATGAGCGACCATTACAAGATGAAGATTGAGCCAATAGATTTTATTATGTCTAATGGACTTGACTTCTGTTCTGGAAATATTATTAAGTATGCTGCCAGATGGGACAAAAAAGGAGAACCTCTGGCAGACTTAGAAAAGATTATATCTTATGCTAATATACTAATCAAAGAAGTAAGGAAAGGGTAATGAGTAGAAGCAAAGCAATTATGGAAAAGTGTATTGAATGTATATACGATCCACTAGAAACAGGGTCTATGAGGTATCAAGTAGAGAGATGCGAGATTCCAAGTTGTGCTTTGTACCCATATAGACCAGTGTCCAAACCAAGACGCAAAACAAAAACGGAGAATTAAATTGAAGGGTAATAAAAATATGCTAATCATACCAGATGCTCATGCTGCACCTGAGTATGACAGCGACAGGTTTACTGCTTTAGGAAACTACATAGTAAAGCACAAGCCTGAGATCATTGTGTGTTTGGGAGACTTTGCAGATATGCCTAGCCTCTCATCATATGACAAGGGGACTAAAGGTTTTGAAGGAAGACGATACAAGAAGGATGTTGAATCTGTTATTGATGGACAAAATAAGATGTTCGATCCTATCAAGAAGCTTAACGCTAAGAAGAAAAAGAATAAAGAAAAGCAGTACAAGCCACGGCTATTCATGTGTTTAGGTAATCATGAAGATAGAATAGATAGGGCTGTTAACTCGGCACCTGAACTAGAGGGAGCTATCTCAATCAAAGACCTACAGTATGAAAAGTTTGGTTGGAAACTAACACCATTTAAAAGAACATTAACTGTTGAAGGTATTATATTTTCCCACTACTTTACTTCTGGTGTTGCAGGAAGGCCAATTAGTTCATCACATATTGGTCATCAACTGGTATCTAAACTGCACTGCTCAGCGGTGCAAGGACATTCACACTTGTATAATCATGCAGAACAAACTAGACCTGATGGTCAAAAGATATTTGGATTAAGCGCAGGATGTTTCTCTCACCCTCACTACTCAGAGAGTTGGTGTAGGGATACAGAGTACACTTGGTGGAGGGGGGTTGTTAGTTTAAACGGACTAGATGGGGAGGGATACTACGATGAAATAAACGCTGTAACTCAACGCAAACTACTACGGGAATACTTATGAGTTTAAAACATTGTCCATTCTGTGGAGCAAAAGCAATGATTGGTAAGTTCTTAGTTGGATGTACCAAGTGTTCTTTGTTCTTAAGCTTTCACCCAAAGGTAGACTCTCAAAAAGAATCCGCCGTTAAGAAGTGGAATCAAAGATGGCAAGAGATTTAATTTATATGCTTGGCTGGTACGGAAGCTATGTGTTTTTCTCTGCCTGTCTAATTATGTTATTCGTTTGATTTGAATAGCCCCCCTTCCCCAGGGGGGTTATTTTTTTAACACAACCTATGGGCATGATAGTAAACCCATACCATTCACCATCCTCATCTTTGGTCGTAGCTATACGAACCTCTTCATCATCGTGGTTAATTAAATATCCATAAGACCAAAAGATGGGGGTCTTTATTTCATCAGACTTTTCCCACCCAGATGTAGATATTATATCTACCCATTCAACTTCAACATAAAGACTAGAGGACATCTTTTACTTGTCTATATGCATCAGCATACTCACGGTATTTTTCTATTGCATTTGCTTGGTGCATTCTGTATTCCTCTATAAGCCTTTCTCGTTGATCTTCTTTTACATTAGGATCATCAATAAGTTTTATTAATCTCTGCATAATCTTATCAACATCTTCACCTTTAAAGTAAACCTTTCTACCTGCTGTTTCAGGAGTTAAAGCAGCAGTATTAATTCCCATCCAAGAAAGGATAGAGCTTCCAACAGTATTTTTTGGCAGACCATCGGCATCTGTATTGCCGTCCATCCATCCAGCAGCCATAAGAGTTTTAACTATCTGCCCTCCATTCCCTATGACATCACCTGATTTGTTTCTAGGCATAATCATAGGTGGAGTAGCGTAGCTTACAAGAAAGCCTAGTATATCTTGATACTGTTGCATCGGAGGATCAGCTTCACTCCAAATGCTTTGCCCAGTAAATGGATCTGTATTAGTTTTCATTCCAGCCACAAGCTCGAAAGGTCCTCCAAAGAACCCTGGAGTCTTAGCAGCTTCGCCAAACTCACCCTCCATAAGATTCTTTGCCATGCTTAAATGTGCACCCCACGGCAAGAAGTATCCCATATCAAAAACTCTAAGCCTACCCTGTTCATCCTTCCAAGGAAGAATCATTGTGGTCATGTTACCTTCCATGTAGTCAGCAACAAGCTTCTGCATTGCAGGAATATCTTCTTCTTCAATGTCATCGTTATTCTCAAGTAGCATCTGAGATACAATGTAAGGTATAGCAGCATACTTAGCAACAGCAATAGGATGATTCCTAATATTGCGAATCATCTGAGCACCCGCTTTAAGGTTAAACGTAATAAACGGAGAACCAAGAGGCATAGATCTAATAACCCTTACGCCTTGAGATACATTACTATAGTCAAGCAATGCTTCGTTTGCTAGCTTGGCTGCTTCAGCCTCAGACTTGCCATGATTTTCCATAAGGTCAATCATCTTGGCAATCTTAAACATCACCTCTGTCTTCTGATAGGCACGACCACCAACGTCTAGGTAATCATTAAAGAATACCTGACTTCTTGCCCACAAACCACCCCAACCTTTATCCTGAGACTTTATTTTCTGAAGCTCTTTGTCCATAGTGACAAGTTCTTCTGAAGCAAATGTAGTTGATTCAATGCCATACTTCCTAGCTAACTCCATGTACTTGCCATTAGATACTATGTCTTGTATTGCTCTGTTAAGAAGTCCAGGTATCTTAAAGAAGTTAGTCCCCGATGTATCCATAAGCACAATGTTAGATATAACGTTACGTGCCTGAGTAGGAATGTTCATTGGAACTTTAGTATACTTGAATACTTTGGTAGCTTTTGATGATACGTTAAGAACTGAGTTTAAGAATTCATTACTTGAATACAATGATTCCTGACTCATGATATCGTTAGCAATTTCTTTCTTAACATACAAGCCACGCATCGCTCCATATCTTGGACTATCTGGTATGCGCTTGTATCCTTGAGCAGCGGGTATAGTTCCAACAGCATCTATTGCTCTTTGAAGTTTGCTAGCAAACGCATTCATTTCTTTTGCTTGCGCTGGATTGAGTGACTCCATCTGAGCTGCATTCCTTCTGATACCATCTAGCCTTTCATTCCAAAAACCAACAGTACCTTTCATTCCCTCGAAGTTAACAATCTGATTAGGAAGAACCCAACCATTCTGACCTGTATCAGCAGCTATAAAGTCAAGATATTTTATCGTTGCTATATCAGCGCCCGCCATTGAAATGTATCTAGCCGCTAAGAATCCTGGATCTTTTATCCTACCATCCATAACATCCCTTAAGAATGTATCAGTAGAAGTCCTAGCTTTGGTATAGTTTAATTTACTTGTGCCAAGTCCAATTCCCAATCTATCTTTACCAAGATATTCAAGATAGGTTCTTGGAAGGTACGATCCTTTTAACTCGTTATACTGCTCTTGAGTAATAAGACCCATATCTACTAGATCTTGTCCAAGTTTTTCAATTTGTTTCTTAGCTTGAATTACAGAATCTTTAATTGATACCCGCTCTGCAGTTCTTGCATCTGATCTTGTTCCCCTTGCGACTGTAGGTTGCATAGCTACACTTACCTTCCTGTCTGGAAGATTATCAGGAGACGCATCTTTTGTTTCAAAGTACTTAAGAATTTCTCTCTGCTCTTTCTTGTTGGTTTGGTATAGTGTATCAAATAGAATCCTTCCAGTATTGTGAGCTTTAGATACCTCACCCTTTGCTAGCATACGTGCAGTCTCTAGCTCACTGTATCCTTGAACAGTCATCAATGGTTCAATGGCTCTCTGCATGGTCTTAAGAACACTAAACATTTTGCCTTGAGCTTTTCGTGTGTTTGTTACTTGAGGCCCTGCTATGGATTCAATCTTTCTAGACTGTGCAACAGCCTGCTCTGGAGACTCTTCTACAACCCTCTTATCCATAAACACATTGGTTCCTGATCGGAACATTAAAGAATCAACATCTTTAAACTGGTTATCCTTAAGAAGAATATAGCTTGTGCTTCCTGAGTCTTCGTATTTATTTGTATATACTATAGAGTCATATCCAAGAGATAAAAGAGCATCTCTAATGTTTCTAGAAAAATCTTTATCAAGCGCATCTTTTCTTAAATTAGATTCAACGATTTCCTCTGCAGTTAATATATCGCTTGGCGGAGTTTCTGATCGAAGGCTTGACTGCCATGATTTAAAACTAAATTCATGATTATCAATAACTTGTGACAACTTTTTGTAGACATTGCTGTCTATATCCCCATTCTCATAGAGTCTATTGACTGCCTTTCTCCATAGTCTATGCTCATTAAACCTGTTTATATCATAGACTTCAAAAGGATTTTGTATATTGATATACCCTTTCTTAAGCCTTTGCACATCACCTTCAACCCTTTGAAGAGCTGCTTCCTCTGTTCCCACATGAAGGCCAAGCTCTGTCTTATCTAGAACTGGTGCTGAAAAGTTGTAGTATCCAGCATGAAACATAGGAGATTTAACTACAGAATCTTTAACAAAGTTATCTCTATTCCTTGTTCTTACATTAGAAAAGTTCTTGCTATCACCATGCCTCTTCAATGCATAAGAATATATATTCCTCATTGAGTGACCAGCAATAAGATTAAACATATCTTCAGCTGTTACATCAGGAGTAAGGTTATCTACTCTGGTCTTATCTTTATCGACAGTGTAGAATAATTTTTCAAAGAACTTCTGGAATGCAGTCTTGAGCTTATCAAATAATGATTTATTAATTTTTTCTAGGTCATAAGCTTTAGACTCTATAACATGAGCAAGAACTTCTTCATTAAACCTTCTTTCAAATAACTGAAGATCAGGGTAAGTTTTTTTAACAACGTTAAATGCGTTAACAAATTCTGGATCTTTTTGATCGTACAGTTTAACAACTTGATCCATTACTAAATCAAACTCTTGACCACTAAAGATATTCTTTCCTGCGTGAACACCCACCTCATGCATAATTAATGATCGAGTAAGTTTGTCTACGTCTTTGTTCTGCGACTTAGCGTATGCTGCAATTCTTTCTGGTATAAAGTAAACCTTAACATCTCCAGATCCATAGCTAGCTATAACATCATCTTCAATGCCTAATCTTTTAGCTTCAGATGAAGTTATAAAATTAATAAACTTAATATTTTTTAATTCTTTAGCCTTAGATCTACTAAACATTGCACTAAGATTATTGTCAAGAGATCTTTCAATGTTCAATACTTCTTCATTGGAAGGCTTAACACTACTTGTTTCAACTGCTTTATTATCAAACCCAGATGAAGGATCGAAATCATCACTAGGTGCTGTATAGAAATCACCGTCATCATTTACATTATCTACAAAGTCTGGGTCTAAAACGTCTGTATCTACTGTAGATCCGGACCCCTCCTTCCATCCAATAAGATCTACCGCAAGATCAGCCCTATTCTTTTTAGTGTTAAATGTAACAGTTGGATCGTTTGCTTCGATGTTGTTAGCAATTTCAACTAATTGTTTTTTGCTCCAACCTCCCCTACGACTATTAGCTAACTGTAAAAAATCAGCAAGCTCCATGTTATCTATTGTTTCAAAACTAACTTGTTCTGACTCTCGCTCTAGCTTTCGTCTTGCTCTGTCTGCCTTTGACTCTGCTTCTTCTGCTGCAATTTTTGCTTCAATGTCAGCATCAACGTCTTCCATAAGTCCACTTGATTGAGCCTCCCTTATTCTTTTTTGTTTAGCTTCTTGAATGCTAGCAATTTCTTCAGGAGTCAAATCTTTCTGAACCATTATAGCGTTTTCCATAACCCTACGCTCTGTTTGCTTCCTATCAATCCTTTCAAGAGTGGTCTCTGGAACAATCTCTTCAGCTTCCCTCTGAACCTCCGCTGATATATCAGCTGCTGTCGCTTCAACTGGCTTCATTTTATCTATGATAGTAATAAGTTCATCATAAAACTGCTCTTCAGTTGTAACTACATCAGTATCTATATCATACTTTTCTGCTTGGTTAAGCCGCATCTTACCAAGAGTATTTTTAAATGGTTTATTGCTAGACATAAACTTGTATACACCATCAGTAAGACCTACAGGCTTAGGCCCAGTATAAGTCTTGCCTTCTGGTCTGACTTTGGGGGCAGCCTTTTCTGCTTTTTCGGTAGGCCGTGGACGTGTGTACCTATTTGCAAATGCTACAGCAACTGCTCTTTTTTTATACCTTTGATTAATTGGCTTTCCATCTACCTCGACAATATTACTATCAGGGTTATCTGGGTCCTCATAAATTCTTATTGGAACACCATCTGGATTAGCGGTTGTTTCTGCATAATCTAATCTTACTGGCTCAGTAGGAGTTACCTCAATAGGATCAGTATTAATAGGCGCGGTAGTCGTATTGGAAGCTGCAGTGGTAGTAATGTCGGCAGTTGAAATGTCAGCAGTTTCACCACTGACTGTAGCGCTTGCACCAGCTTGCCCTTGAGCAGCAGTATCGGCTGCATCAGCAACTTCAAAATCAGATATTGCATCGCTAACTTTTGTGCCTTTATCGGTTGTAGTGGTTGCTTGATCTGTTCTAGCAGCTGTACCTTTATCTTCTTTATTTCCGGTAGTTTTAGCTTCATCATCATCGGATGCAGATCTTGCCCTTGTGGTATTATCATCTTGTTTAGCGTCCTTGGGAGCACCTTTTTCTTGTTCCCCAGCACCCTTACCATCTTCAGTAGTGGTATCGTCAGGCTTAGCTTTTTCTGCTTTGGGAGCACCTTTTCCTGCTTTACCTTTGTCTCTCTTAGCAGTATCAGTATCTTCTAATATAGCTTCGTCTACTGGAGGAGTAACATCTGCTTGGGTAGGTGAAGATGTTTCTTCTTGTTTTGCTTTGTAAGATGTAAATGATGCCTCGTCATAAGGCAATCCTTCCTCTTGAAGCTCATCAGGACTAAACCCTAGTTCGCCCATGTCTTCCATGTATGCATCAAAGTCAGGGTATCTTGTTGCGTCTGGACGTTCAGTAGGAGTAACATCTGCTTGTGTAGGTGCAGCAGCTTTAGGATCAACAGGCTTTCCTTCTCTGTCTGTTGGTTGACCAGAAGATCCAACTCCACCTTTAGGCGGGGCTTTCTGAACTGGTGGTGTAGTATCAGCTTGAGTAGGCTTCTCTCCTTTAGCTGTTAGAGTGGGCAATCCTCTCTCTTTAAGAATAGCATTAGCCTTTTCAAGAGGAACCGCTTTCCTGTAAGCGTTAGCAGCAGCTGTGCCTCCTATACCATCTTTTATTTCCGCTATTTCTCTCTGCCTTCTAGAAGCAAATTCTTGAGCACTTATTTGCCCATAGAAAAATGCATCATATGTTTCACCAGCCATCTCTATAGCTTGTTCTTTAAGTTCACCAGCCTGTTCTTTTTCAAACTTCTTCTGCTCATCAATCCTGCGTTGAGCTTCAAAATTCAATTTAGCTTCTCTCTCTTGTCTTGTCTTAGCAGCCGCCTCTTGAGCCTTTCTTCTAGTTTCAGGATTTGGAAATACTCTCTTCCTTCTAGCTCCACCGCTTTGGAGAACTCTTGCACGAGCCTCATTTCCCGCAGCTAAAGCTTCTGGATAATCCATACCGTCAGCTTGTGCTTGCTCGAAAGCATCTGATTCAGCTTGCATAGCAATATCTTCAAGCTCTCTGCTAGCTTTAGAATACTTAGCCTCTTCGATATCCTGTCTAAGTATAAGAACTTCTCCATCAGTAAGCACGTTATCAGATGGTACTGCACTAGAGATTACAGGGTTAGAACTTCTTTCTTCTTGAGCAGATCCTCTGTTAGCTCTTTCAGCTACTGCTTTTCTATAAGCTTCTCTTGTTCTTGGAAATGGGCCTTGAGGTCTAGCATCTTCTGTATCCTCAATAACAGAAGGATCTTGCATTCCTTGGTCAGCTCTTTCAGCAGCTAATTCACCCAAATTAACGCCCATTTTAGGGTCAAGATTTTCGCCTTTAAGTCTTCTAAGAAACCCACCTTCGTCAGCTCTAGTAGCTACTTCATCCTTTAGTCTTTGCTCGATCTCGGACTGAGTAGGGGCGGTTCCTATTTGAGTTCCTTCTGGTGGTATTACATCAGGCTGCTGTTGCCTCTCAATAGCGGACTCACGAGGATCAGCTGCCATTATTTCAGCTAATGTTTGTTCTTTCTCTTCTGTAGGTTCTGTTATTAATTCTTCTTCAACAGGATCTGCAAATAAAGAATCAATTTCTTCTACAGTCTTAGCTTTAAAGATAGCTTTATCTTTAGACTTTGTATCTTTAATAAGCTGTTTAAGTTCTTTCTTTAGCTCTGACTTTCTATTCTTTCCTTCCTTGTTTAAGAAGGATCCAATACCTCTAGGACCTTTTCTTGCAAACTCTTCGTTTTGTTTTAAAGAATTAATTTCTTCTATTATTCTTGAAGTCTCAGAACCAAGAGTATCTTTTAAATTAATGCTAGCATTTTTCTTTGCTAATGCTACAGCTTTTTCTTGAGGGCTTGCCTCGCCTAAAGCAGCAGAGAAAGTAGCACCAACACTACCACCGCTTAAGAATGCCTCAATTAACTCATTAACTTCTTCTTTGCTAAAGTCTGTTAGATCTTGCTCATTAACATAATTTTTAGAAGCTGTCATCAAAGCTTCTTGAAGGACTTCTGTTGAGCCCTCCCTAAGCATACCCTTTACTCCAGCATGAAATCTATTTGATAAAGCTCCTCTAGAAGCCAGCTGGTTAGTAAGGTAATTGTTAAATCCTTTTCCTATGCCAAGTGCTCTAAGGATTGCCTTAGGTGTAAGAACGTCAAGAGCACCTACAGTCATGCCTGTAATCATAGCAATTTTAGGATCTAGATTACCTTCAGCTTCTAGCTGTTTTGCGTAAGACTCACCTGTCCCAAGAATTGCCGATGGAATTAGAGTTGCTCCAGCAACTGCTAGACCACCAAGCGGAGCAGCTACCATACCTGCAGCAACAACAGGAGCAAAAGATCCAGCATTAATAATTAAGTTATCAAGCCACCACTTATTTAAATCGCTAAGATTTTCTATATCATCATATCCAATTCTTGAATACTCTGAAAGCTCTTGCTTGTTTACTTCAATGCCTTTATCTGCAACAGTCCTAAGAACGCCAACGTCAAACTCATCTGCAAATGCTCTTAAAGCATTGTAAGCCATAAACTGAAGTTGATCTACGCCAGCTCCAGCAGCTCCTGATAAACTAAAATCTGACTCTTCTTCAACTTGTTGCTCAACTGCGCCCTCTGACGGAGATACATAACCTGGCATAAGTGGAGCAAGAGCTGATTGTACATCATCAGAACTTAATATGAACTTAGAACTCATTATTTTTTCCTATAAGTTTCGGTAGTTGTATAGGTGCTGTTGATAACGAGCACCAGAAACTCTAGCTTTATTGCCAAGTTCGTCAGTAGGATCTCCTATTTGTGTTTCTTTTGTTGGCGGCATTCCTCTCCATACATTAGCTATTCTTTTTTGGAACTTCTCTGGAGATAAATCTCCTTTAGCTATTTTAGTAAGACCTGCATCTTCCAGACCTAAAGCAATCATGTCTAGTTGAAACTGTCGAGTAAACACCTGTTGTTTTAATTCTTCTTCCTCCATCCCTAAATATTTTTTAGCCATAGGTTTAGTAAATTCTTTATATTTAAATTGACCAGCACCTACAGCATCATTACCATATTTATCTACTATTTCTCCAATAGTCATATTGGTAAGATTTGGATCTTCTCTATTTCCAGATACAGCATTAAACTTATTATTAATAGCATCCTTTCCAGACTCTGCTTGTAGTATAAGATCAGTCAAAGATGCAATGATCCTTGATTTAGTAGATTCAACCTCTGGAGATTCTTTTTTTACATTTGCTCTAGCAAGAACATCGGTAGTTGCTGGCTCACCTATAGGACCACCAACAGCATATAAAGACTCTATAGCTTCATCAGAACCAATGTAACCTTGTTGCTGTATAGCGGCTTGTCTATCAGTCTCTCTCGATAAAGCATCAATTTGTTCTTGTGTCATATCAGCTGATGTTGCACCAGTCCCTCCTAAAGCCGCTTTATTTCTAGCATCTTCGTATGCTTGCTCTTCAGCACTAATTACTTCTCCCATTTCTGACAATATTTTTTCAGCTTCTTTTCTGTCCTTGTCTGATGTTTTTGGATTAGCGATTAATTTTAATAGACTTTCCCTTCTTGTTTTATTTCTATACTCAGAAAAGTTTTCTGTATTAGTTTCTGCAGCGCTTATCAATCCCTGTTCTGATGCTTGAGGATCAACTGCTGTAGCAGAAGTTGCTGGTAAATCATTAACGTTATCCATTGTTCCGAAAGATGTTTCATCTGCTGTGGCAGCATTTTGATCTTCGCTTAATAAACCGCTTTCACCGCCTGCTGCAAGAGGTATACCTCTAGCCCCTTGATTATCATTAGGATTTCCTTTTCCATAATCACCACTCATCATTCTATTAAAAACTTCAGAAGCAATCTGTTTTTCAGTTGCGTTAGGAAATTCTGAATTAACTTCAGCTATTGTATCAGAGAGTATATCAGATGAGCCAGCCAGAGAATTTAAAGTTTTCATAAATTCCATAACATTTTCTGGCTTAAATTTAAATACTTCTGTATCAAGAAATTTTACAAAATTATTTATAAGACCTATATCAGCTTTTTCTTTTCCTTCTTCAGTTGTAGGAGCTTCTAAAGTTTGCCCAGACAAAAGAAGGTTTTTATCTTCTTCACTTAAACCACTATCTGGTCCTATACCAAACATTAAATTAGCTAGCTGCTTGTTTGAATGCCTAAGATTGTTTAGTCTATTTTGATCTTCTGCAGATACTACGCCAAATTGCCCACCTTTTAATAGCGCAGCAATTTCATCATTATTTTCTTTGTATATAAACTGAAGCTTGTCTTGCTGAACAGCTTGCGTAGCAACATCTAATTCTTTCTGCATGTACTCTTCTTTGAGCTTCATAGCCCCATAAGTTTGAGCAGCTTTACCGCCTTCAATAAGGCCGGTGGATATAGCCCCTAGGATATTAAGCTTCGCCATTCATCATCTCCTGTGGCATTGGTATTCCGTTTGCTTGCTGTTGACCTTCAGCTCCTAGCATTCCTGTTACCAGCCTCATCATTGATTCATTGTTTACTTGTGGGTCATCAGAGTCCATTGCTGCTGTAATAGCAAAGGTAAGGGCTTCTCCCATAAAAGTCTGTTCGCTTTTTTCATCTGGCAAATTAACCGCACCTTCATGCATGGCTAGGTCTGTAAGCTCATGAACAATCTCAGCCATCATTTCAATCTCAATATCTCTTGAGATATCTTTACCTTCTTCTTCTTCCAAAGCTACTTCGTTTGTAACTAGATTTCCAGCTATAGCACCAAGTTCTTTAGGCGCACCATTAGGCATCTGAGAAATAATATCTCCAGCACCATCCCCATAAATATAAGAAACAATATTTTCTATCATTCCTTTAGCTTGAGCAACCTCTTCTTCTGGTGCTTGCTCTGCTCCAAGTTTAGCCATGTCCTGCTCTTCAACACTTCCTTGATTAGACTGAGTAGGTATAGGCATTGGTCTTGCTTGAGGTTTCATCATGCTGTATTCTCCGCTTGAGATATTAGCCCACCAGATACTGGATGTATTCCAGCTATGCTTGCTGGTTTAGAAGGGGTGTATCCTTCAGTTGTATTAACTCCTTCTAGGGCTCCAAATATAGGATTAGTGTGACCCATAAAAGTTCCAGCAAGAGCTCCCTCTCTAATTGCTTGGTCTATCTTTGCTCCTGCAATATCGTACTCAGCTGCTAACATTAAATCAAACTGTCTCTTCTCTTCTTCAAAAAGTCTTTCTGGATCAATACTGTTATCTTCTTCAAACAAAGCTCCTAAAGTAGATCCAGCAACACCAGCTATTTGACCTAAGCCTATTAGTTGACTGCCAGATAAACTTCCCAACTTGTCAAATAAAGTGCCAAAAATTCCAGATTCCTGAGCGGTTTTTAAGCTAGCTGTTGCTGATGCTGCTGTTTGCGCCGTTCTACCAGCTTCACCCAGTGTAATGTAAGGCGATCCTGCTGAAGAAGATCCTCCTGAGAAAAAACTACCAATACTTGAGCCAAGACTACCAGCAGCTTTTTTTCCAGCACTAAAAAGAGAAGACATAAAACCTTGCCCTGAAGACGCACCCATTCCACCAATGCCTGCAAACAAAGCAGCCCCTCCAATAATAGCAGGAACAATCCATCTGCTTTTGCTTTTCTTTTTCTTCGTTACAGATAAGCGTGAGGTTCCGTCTGCGTTTAATCCAGCCGTCTTTAGTTTTTCAGTATTGCTCATTGTGTCCACCAATCAGGGGTTACTGCAGCCATTCCTGCTTCTGCAGCAGCAGCGTCCATTCCAGGTGTAGTGGTAATGTTACTACGAGCTTGAAGAACTGCTCTCCAGTTAGCTGACTGCTCTGTCAACTGTCGCAAAGCCATATCCATGCTACCCTGAAGCTCCATTAAAAATGATTCATAGTAAGCTTTATTCTGTGCAGCTCTAAACTCATTGCTGTATGCTTGGTTCTGCATTCTTTGGTTCATATATGCATTAGCATCTCGCTCAGCAATAGGCATAGCAACTGAAAGTATAGCGCTAATTACAGCTTCTTCAGCAATTGAGCTATTAACTAAGCCACGAGCAGCCATAGCTTGCATGGTTTTAGTTGTTGCTGCTTTAAACAGTGGGTTGTTCTTGTTAATAAGATTAGTTAACCTTGTTTCTAACAGCTCTGAGTTAACCCCGTCCGCTACAATTTCATCTAACATTGGTTGCTGAAGCTGGCTTTCATCTAATGTAGGTTTTGATGGTGTAGCTGGAGTTGATGGTGCTTCATATGTAGTGCTTGGTGTTGCAGTAGCTGCAGAACTAGATGAAGATGAGCTTGATGAGGATCCGCTACCGCCGCCCCCTGAAGGTGGTGTTGGTTTTGGTTTTGGTGCTGGTTCCTTTTTTTCAGGAAGAGCGCTACCCATTGATGGAAATCTGCGAACCTCATCAGCACCCATTCCATACTTAATAGGTGATGCAGAAGGAGATCCAACATAACCAGCACTAAGACCTTTTCCTATGTGCACATATTTTTCAGCTCCACCTGTGCCTTTTCCGCCGCCAGCAGTCATTACTTTTTCAAACCCAGCTTTCCTTAAAGCATCTTCTTTGGCTCGCAACTCCTTCTCTCTTTCTAGATCCATTAGATAGTCAGATTCTGGTGCTAGCTTAGGAATTCCATATGACATCTTTTTATTAGGTGATCCTTTTACAGCATCCCTTCGTCTAAGAAGCTTACGCTCTTCATCTGTTACATATGCTAAACTTGTCCTGCCATTGTTTACTGGAATTTTCATCGTTTAATGCCTCTAAGAGAATAGTTAACAACCGCCCCTTGAAGGGTTATTGGTTTGTCGTAAATGGATTCGTTTTTAATAATAAGTCCCATGTTGGTTCCTATACCGTTTATTTTAATTCTTTCTGATGCAACAACTGTAACTCCAGTAGAGTCATTAGATATGTCAGCTGCTGTCCACTGGTCTGCTGTAACAGGTACAGTGTAGCTTGATGCTGCTGGTGAAGTACGTGGGTCGTATGTGCCACCATAGTCAAAGCTTGGCTGAATAGTAAGTGATGTAGATGTATCAGCGTTAACTTCTAGGTTTATATCTCTAAATCTTTTCTTAGCTTGTGGTGATCCATAGCTATGATAGGAGGTTCTAATAAATGATGGTACTGATTCTCCATCAAAGCTAGTACCTGAATCAATCTTTCTTACATATCCGTCTTCAAACCCACCGTATACAACTTCAAATCCATTCTCATCTTCAGCAGAACATACTGAATATATCTGATGCTTTAAAGTAAAAGGCATGATACCTCTATTCTGCCTGTTTATGTAGGTCATTGTAACACCTGTTTTATCATTAAAGAATAAACGGTATTGATTCTTTGCTCTAACCTTTACAGAGTTTATAGCATTTTCTTTTTGTTGCTGTATATAAGGATCAATAGCATCAGATGCAACAGCTGCTTGAAAGTCACCAAACGCTTGAACTGTAAATATAGAAGTAAGTCCTCTATCATCTAGAAAGAATGTTTGATCCATTTTTTGCAACGTATAGGGTATAGCTCCGGTTCCTTGATGGAATCTTTTAAGAGCCCAGTCCAGAGCTGAAGAACCATACAACATAAAAGTTTCATTTCTGGTAAAGATAGACATTACATCGTTTACTTCTGTTGAGAATCCTGACACAACATCACCAACAGAAAGTTCGGCAGCTCCAGTTATTACGCTCCATTTGTTAGGCGCTGCAATACTTGAATGTTGAATAGAGCCGCTTGGAAAAGAATAAAATAAATGTTTTGTGTGAGCTATAATATGCTGTGGTTTATCTACAGATGTGCCTGTGCTTATCTTTATAAATGTAGTACCGTCCCAAGAAAATCCCTTATCAACAGTATTGACACCATACATAGTAATGCCAGACGTGTTACCCCTAAAGTTATAATTTATAAACTCGTACTTACCATCAGGATTAATTGTTTGCTCGTATATAGTACCGTTAGCTTTTGCTACAGTAACAGAAGTTGGTTGAGATGCTCCATTAACTTCAGCTCTTTTAACTCCACCAACTGTAATATCTTCTCCATCAGTCCATGTTCCACTATTGTTTTTTACTGAAAAGTATCCAGCAGCTGTTCCTGCTGCAATAGTTCCGCTAGTAATAACAACACTTGTTACTTCAGCAGTCTCTCCAGATGTTCCACCAGTAATAGTATCTCCAGCACTTATTTCTATTGTTCCTACATCGAAAGAAAGAAGTGGCATTTGAATATCTTCATCATCAAGGAATCCGCCAGAGATATTGGTAAGGACCATAGTTCCTGTAGCGCCTGTTTCCCACAGCCCATGATAGCTGATACCCTGAAGGTCTCCGCTTGCTCCACTAGTTGCACCAACTAAAGTTGTTGGGGTTCCTGTATCTCCAGGAGTAGGCTCGCCACTTGTAGTAGTACCATCAAAATCTAACGCTTGTCCAAGCTCTACTTCAGTCCATCCAGTAGATGACGACTTATACATACCAGCTGTTGCGCCACCTGTTTTATTTCTAAATGCATAGATATTGCCATTATATACCCATACACCAAGAACAGAACCTTCGCCCGGAACAATAGTAATAAGGTCACGTTGGTTTTCAATACGTTCTTGAAGCTCCGGTAAAAGATTTGCGTCCGCGTTCGCATCCCTTAAAACCGGATCGCCATAGGCATACGCACTGGCGTAGATTCCCATTATCCAATCCTAGTTACATTAAGTTGACCATACTGCAAAATCATGTTTTGAGATGAGCCGTTGTCATGTCTCAGCCTTGATAAAACATCCGTGTGGGTTGTGTGTCCTGTAGTGTCTACAAAACCAGAAACGCTAATGGCGGCTGCTTCAGATGTGCTACCAAGTAAACGCTTTACTTTATATCCAGTTTCAGTAATTGAACCTCCATCTGCCTGAGTGGCTAAAAGCCAAGTCCAAATAATATTTCCTGCTGTTCCTTGCTTGTATGAAATATTCATTTCTAAATTAAAGATTCCTTTAGTGTAAATACGAATATGATCATTAGCATAGTCAGAAGAAGCGCCATAACTAGAGCCATCTGTGTCATCAAGGCCGTTTGCTCCTGAACTTCCTGATGACCAATCAAGAGTAACTGTAGTTCCATTTGCAACAGCCTGCGCTGTAGGAGTCCCATCTGCCGCATTGTTGTTTATATTTGCATAAGAACCCATCACAGAGACAACATAGTCTCTCATGTCTTGAGCCGAAATAGAGCCAACAGTATTATCTGGGAAACTGGTCCCAAGTAAGTATGCTCTGGTACGTCTAGTATCTGCCATTATTTATACTCCATATTAAATGCGCTACCATAGGCGCTATCTGCGTTAAAAATATTTATTGTTTCACCAATCTGAAATTGACCACTTACAACTGAATAGTAGATATAACCCTGTGCATTGTCATTTGAAAATGATCCACCGCTAGCACCATCTTCAATTCCTTCTATCTCTACCTGAAGTATTACCCCAACAGCAGCAGTAGTCGCACCTTTAATAAGATCTCCAGGAGATGGTATGTTAAGTAAAAAACCTATATCATAACCAGCGCCAAACTGATCAAACAAAGATGTACCAATAGTAAATGGTATCCTGTAATAAACAATATTTGATGGAAGAGTTTGACCATCTGCTCTCTCATATCCATCTAACCTTTGGTATCGACCTCTGATATCAACCTCAAAGTTATCAGCAGATACGCACTCGCCAGGACTTATAGATAAAGCAGGATCAACAAGGTTTATTCCACCAGTAAATGGAAAATACTTTGACTGAAGTCCTGAAGGAGCTAAACGCCTATTTCTTAATTTTGTCATTCTGGCCTAACTGTATAATTAAATAAGTCTTGAACTTTAGAAAACCTTCTATTCTTTTGGCCTGGAAGTTGGTCAGCTTCTAACTTGTCAAGCAAATCTTCAAAAGAAGCCAACGCACCGCTAAGTATTTCAGGAGCATCTTCATTCTCGCCATAATATATTTTTGCTCTAGCAATAATCATATTGTGAAATCGTGGAGGAATAGAAGATACATCTAAATCTGCTGCTAATTCTGTAGGAACTCTGTAGTATTCTGCAGATATAGTTGTAGTAGAATCTGGGGTAGGCCAAACATCTATAACGTTATCGGGTTTAATAGAGAAAACTTCTGGAGTTCCTGAGTCTATTACACCAAGCTTGTACTCAAGTCTATATGGCTCCCAATCCATAAAGTCTAACTGTTGATAGTCATCTGTAGCTTTACTAAAGACAATAGAGTCTAACTTCCAATTGCCTAAATTTGCTGGAGAGGTTAGAGTAGACACTCCAACCGAAGGGGTTATAGTTGTTTCGCTCCAAAGATAATCCCAGTTAAACCACCTACGCTGTATATCTAGATCTGCGTTTTTAATGTAGCGAACAACAGCAAGCTCTTCTTCTGAAAGATCAGAAGCTGTTACACTTGATGGACCAGTTCCAGGAATACCTATATCTCTGGACATATCTTGGCATAATTGTAAGTATGTACTCATTTTAAGTTCTTCGCTATATCCATGTAAACTTTACCTACTGGTATTTTAGATGCACATAATGCACCACCTGTTTCTTTATCCCTAACACAAGTGTCAAATCCGTGATGCATCTTATGACAAGGATAACACTCTGCTTCAAATGGCTCAAAGGTTGTGGTGTTATTCCAGTGCTTGCTTAAATTTTCTTTTGATGAGTGAGATAAGAATAAGCTCTTATGTACTCTGCTGTAGTTAGAAACAGAGTTTAATACTCCTGTCTCTGGCCCTACAATTACATTGCATAGTTTGGCTAAAGTTAAAACATCTCTTATAGGCCACTCACCAGATGTAGTTATTACCCTGCTTTCTTTTTCCCATCCTTGCTCAAGAAGTTTACATGCGTAATCACCTACTGTGATAAATGTAACATCTTTTCGCATATCAAGAAACCTAGCCATTAAAGCATCATTTCCAGGCCAGACTTTATGCACAGAAGATCCAGATAAAACATTCATAACAAGATGTTTAGTTTTTACTTTCTTCTTTTTCCAATCCCTCATTCTGGATTCTTCTTTTTTTGTTGGGTAGAATGATGTGTCAAACTCATAATCTACACCAGCAATGTCATGCATTCTCTCCATGTAATTAACATTACATTCTGCATGAATATCTTCCTTATTCCATTTAAACCTTTCATCTCCTGGAATAAGAACTGGACCTTGTTCTAACTGAACCGTCCTGTCTCCAACAACTAATAGGGTTCCCTCTACAGATTCTGAAAATTGAATCACCTTGTCAAATAGCCCATCAAAATGCGCCCAGTAATCATCTAGTTTATCTGGATATATTTGATTAGTTCTTTGTACTAAAAGCTCATCAACGTAAGGATTAGATCTTAATATATCTTTTCCTGTTTCATTAGTATTAACACAAACTCTGTATCCCTGCTTTTGTAGTAGTGGCAGAACTGAACTTGTCTGCAGTATGTCTCCAAAAGCCCCGTATCTAATTACACAAACTGTTTTTTCTTTTCTTATTCCACCAAAGTCTTCGGGAGTAAAGTCAGAAATTTCCTTTTCAGGAACTTTTATTATTTTCAAGTTGTCCTCTTTTAGAAGCCCCATCCTGACACAGTCATTCCAGACCGTACCATTTTTCCATTAACTCTGGCTTCATTGTTAGATCGCGGCTGCTCTGCAGAATACTCTCTGCAACGCTCATCGAATAGTTGATCGCCGCTTGTGAATCCTTTTTGCTTGGGCTCGGTAGAACCATAGCTTTCTTTAGGCGCTTCTTCTAGGTCGCCCATGTACGAAGTTATTACATTGATTTTCATATGATTACCTTACCCTGTAGGTTGGCTTAGGTTACATCTATATAGGTCCCAGGGAGCATGAAAAAGCTGTTCCCTACGGCCTTAGAATTGAAATGAATTGGGGGAGAGTTGCCCCTCCCCCGCATCAATTAGGCTTGCTCGAACTTCCCTTTTGAGGGAGCACTAACACTGCCTTTTGCGATACCCATAGGTTTCTGATCTGGGCCTTTGCTGTCCATCCCCATTGAAGCTAGGGATTCTCCTGCAAAAGATTTCTTCTCAGACAAACCGTTATCGGGCATTTTGCCACTTGCACTATCTTTCATAATTTCCTCCTAGTACCATTCAATCATGACATGAACATGCGCCTGACCAGCAGGAGTACCGCCAGTAGGAGCTTTCAAAGTCAGATGAATATCGGTATCAGCTGGAAGTGCGTCGAGCACAAGGTCAGCAGCCGTGTCAGTCAGGCTCTGCTGAGCACCAGCAGCAAGCGTACCTAAACCCATGTTTACGTACTGCGTACCAGCGGCAGAAGAACCAAGATTGACAGCACCTTCCGTAGTGACGGCATTGAAAGTTTCGATAGCTTCAACATCAATCTCTTTGATGCTACCTTGCTTTCCTTCTGGACCACGAATAATCATGGAACCAGTGCCTGCACCAAAGTCGTGGTAATAGCTGAATGCATAAGGACGTGGATCGCTGTAACTCATAACAATTTCTCCTTAAGATTGGCTATCCCACATCACGATGCGTGACTGGGCTGCTTGTGTGTGAACGAGGCCGAAACCTCCCAAGTAATACCACGCAATACCGCGGTCACGTCCAAAATCGCCAGGAATTTTTCCACGGATTTCTTCAGGAACAGCGATAGCTTCAGCAACAGTATCTTCACCAAAGAACAGGCACCAATCGGACTTGCCGTTGGACCATGCACTAGCTGAAGTACCGAGAGCTGCGGCACCTTTGTGAGTCTGCTCAACGAAACGCACACCCTCGTAACGACCGATTTCGCCGTTCATAATCATCTGGAAACCAGCATCAATATACTGCTTGATTCCTTCAAGATCATTCTTTAACTGACGATAGGTCGAGGGACGCGAGATTGAGTAATAATCATCATCAGCATACGCTGGGATGTTACGCTCTTTCATTTCGTCAACAATCAACTTAACGTGCTCTTTACCAAGAGCAATGTTGTTAACCGTTGCAGACGCACCATTCTCTGTAACCACCAAAGAAGTCGTACTCGTACCTGCAGTAGGCGTGACGCGAACTTTCGCGGCATCGAACTGCGCAGCAGCAAGATTATCGAATCCTTTAGTAGCATCGTTTTTCAGCACTTTCCGGATAACTTCGGCCACAGGCTGCTCAGAGAGATCATCCAATTTACCAGTGTACGGTACGCTGTTACCAGCTTCCGTAATGGTCATGGTTCCCTGAGAAATAGTGAACGAGGTTTCTGGGATGGTGCTGGTTTCTGTTAGTGTCGTGCCTTGCGTGGCAACGTCACTGTACACGTTCCAATGGAATGTATCACCGCGATGTAAGCCCTGATGCGCTGCGTCTTTTACGTCGCAGAACTGACGGAACTTGACCATCGGCTGAACTGCCATCCGAAGAAGGCGGCTCAGGTTGTCAGCATACATATAACCACCAGAGGTGTTAACTGACCATACTTGTCCAGCCATAATTAACCTCCAAAAGAGTTATAAGTTTTGGCCTCTAGCTTTACGCATTTCTGCAACAATTTGAGATGGTGTCATAGGGACATCATTCTTCGCATTGCCAGCCGAAGCCCTTACGGATTTAGGTTGTCTCACAATTTTTTGCTTGCGATTAACCCGTTCATTTGAATCATTACTAGTTCCAGCCCACTCGCGAGTGTACTCAGCAGCTGCATTGATAATCTGCGACGGTGTCCAATTAGGATTTTGCTCCGTTAGGGTAATCGTCTTCCTATCTGCAATCGCTCGAAGCTCCTCAGATTCTGCAATATCTGGATAGTTTTCATTAAAAGATCTTACCGCATCTTCTAATTCAGACTGATATGCTGCCCTCTGAATATGCTCTTGCTCTGCTTTTTTTCTTGCTTCGTGAGAAAGAATAGCTTGATTTACAACCTCTTCTACATTTTGGGTGGCATTGCTGCGCCCACTATTTGCCAAGGTCCTGAGTAGTTTAGCAGCCTCCGCTGCGTCATCCTGGAATAATGCTTCATGGTATTTTTCGACAATGTCTTCAACACCGTCAGCCTCTTCCGTTTGCTCAACGTCCTGACCGGATGGTTGAGAATTTAACATTCTTAATTGTTCTTGAATCTGCTGCTCTCGATACATAAGCTCTCGCTCTTTAACAGCAGCAGCTTGAAACTTTTCTTGAGATGCACGATCTTTCTGGTGAGAAGACTTTAAAGAATCAAATGGTACATCTACTTCTTCACCATTGACTTTAACTTTTGTAACCCACTGTTCTCCATTAAACCATACTGGCGCATCTGGAGTTTCCTGAGCTTCTTCTGCTTCTTCTTCTACGTGCTCTTCTTCCCTACGTCTGTTATAGATCTCCTCTAAAGCCTTTTCCCTAGCGGAAAGAGGGTTTATTTTAGGCATATCAAGATCATTAACAGCTTGTTCTTCAACAACTTCTTCCGACTCTAACGCATCCTGAACTTCTTCTTGGGTAGCGTTTTCCATATTACTATCTCCTTATGGTTCTAACACACCAGAAGATTTGTATTTTGAAATCTTATCAGCATTCTCCCCTTCTTGTATAATACTGTCAAACCACTGCAGCGTTTTTAAGGGTGTTGAGAGATCAGAAACAATCTTCCGGTACTCTTTTAGTTCTTCTTCTGAAGAACCCTTAAATCCGTTTAAACCAATATCTTCTAAATTATTAATTCCCTTTATGTATTCATTTAGGGCTTTTGTTAATATTGCTTTACCTACGGATGTATTTAAAAAATCTTTTGTAGTATGACCTATTCTTATTCTTTTGACTAAGTCATCAATCCCGACTTCACGGGGATCATAGTAATCCATATTATCCTACTGCGTAAGGTATTTTACCATAGTCGTCTCTAGCCATTACTCCAATGTCGCCTTCGTCAACCATCTCTTCTTGTCTTGCAATCTCAGAATCTGCTATCTGATTTATTAAAGCTTCTCTTTGCAACATTAACTCAGCACGTCTAGTTGCTACGTCTTCCTGCTTTAATTGTAAATCAATATTTTTTAGCTGGGCTTCCATTTCTTTTTTGCGAATCTCTGTGCCGTACTTCATGTTAGCAACTTCAAGATTGCCTTGCTGTTTCATCTGCTCAATGGTAACTCTATTTTGCAGCTTTCCTTGTTCAGACTGTATGTATGCCTGCATTTCTTCAAGCTGAGCCGTAAGTTCTGCAACCTGCGGATTCTGCTCCATCATAACAAAACGTTCACCGTCTTTATATCCAAGAGCTCCAAACACTTCTTTTACAATCTCCTGAACATTTAAGCTCTCTGCAAAACCTGGAAGACCTCCAAGCATCTGTATTCCAGATATAAGGTTTTGAACTTTTCGCAATGGATCTGTAGCGCTAATCCCAACGTTAACCTTTAACAGAACTTCGTACTTTAACAGATCGTTTATAACACCTTGGTATTGCTGATTAACTTGTGCAGCAGCATCGCTAGCTAACTCAAGAATAATCTCATCTGTTTCATAGTACTGTTCAAGACGCATAAGCTGTTTAAGTACACGCTCTACCCAAGTTTCAGAAAATGTTCTAAGAACATACTCCGTAACTGTGCCACTGTTGCTTGCCATAAGTGACATACCGCCAACAGTTTCATTTAAAGATCTAGCTCCTTGTACTGTGGAAGTTGAGAAGTTGCCCTGCAACTCGTCAAAGTCCATATTGATTCTATCCTGTTCTGCATAAGCTGAACCTGTAACATCTCTAGTATCAATAACACGTACATCGTTATCTGGATCATCCATCTCTACTGCGCCACCAGGGACAGATCTAAACAAAGCATCTAGGTCAATGTTTCTATCTCTGCGAATATGGTAACGTTTGTTCATTGCTAAACGAACATTGTCAAACCTTTGGTTCCATATGTCGTTAGCAGCGGCCTGCAATTCTTGTGTTAGCTCTACTGTTCCAGCTGGATAAAGCCTGTGAGATTCAACATTGGTGTATCCCATTACATAAGGACGCTCACCATTTCTTAACCAAGGATATTCCTCAAGAAGAGGTTTTGGATCTGTAAGCATTGCGTCAGTGCCAACTGTATAGTAGCACCAATCCATTCCTTCCCTGCGAACAATGTTTTTATGTATCCAAACAACTCTGTAAGAATCAATATCACCATAACCAGCATCGTTATCTAAGCGATCTTCTCTTGGCTCGTCCCTAATCATTCGAGTAGTATCATCATCTTCATTCGTATCAGAAGCTAAAAGCTCACCAATAGGAATATCTAACCACTCTCCGTCTATCATTTTTTGCCTAACATCCTGAATGTACATAGGCATAAGATGAATAATGTAAGGGCTACTTTCCATAGGATCATGCCAATCAGCGGCAGGATCAATTCTAATATTTTCTGGAGAAATAAGATCTATAATAGGTTTATCTTTTATAGATGTTTTTTGTTTAGTAACAACTGGGTTACCATCTGCATCCATTACAGGTCTGTTCTGGCTATCTACATTTAAGTAAGCTTCTTCTTTCTCTTCATATTCCCAATACTGATGGCTTACGCATATACCCTGTACTGCTGCGTCTTGCAAAGCTGCAGACATTGTCTGGAACCAAGGAAGAGTGTTTGTAAGTCTATACTGCATAATAGATTGAGATACAGCTGCAGCTGCAACTTGATCTGGATCGTTAGGATTTCTAGGCTGAACACTTACAACATCTTCGTTTGTAAAGAAAGCAACAGCCATAGCAGACTGAAGATTTCTTACAGCAGTTCTAGTCTTTGGTCTAAAAAACCTAGATCTTTTGTCATACGCTCCTGTATTATACTTAGAACCAGGAGGATGTTTGCTGTTAAATAAAGATATGCTTTTTTCCCACTGATCTCTAAGATTAGAATCAACCCAATCGCTGGACTCTTCATAAGCTTCACGAGCAATACGCAGCCAAAAATCTTCTATATACGGAGTATCCTCCATCTGTTCAACAGATATATTTTCTGAACCCTCCGTAGGAGGCTGCGGTCTAATTCGGCTCATCTAGAGTAATCCCCATTAAGTTTGCCTTTGGAATCCATAGATAGATCATGGTAAAGTGTGTCATCAAACTGACCTCTTTTCTGCCTAAACCTTTCTAGTATTTCTCCGCCAGCCATAACAACCATTTTGTAATCGTTGTCTATTTTATCGGTATGAAGAACAAATCCCCAGTTGCCAGAAAGACGCATTGACTTTACAGAAACAACTCCGTCCATTACATGTACAGCCCATAACCATCCAGGATACTTTTCTTCTAATTTTTCTGCAATATTCCTAGCCAACATATTGTCATTTAAAGAATATATGTTTGACTTTGCAACATCTAAATCCATTACTTTTTTCCCTTCTTTTGTTTCTTTTTTACAGCAGTTTCTGTATAAAAAACTCTGTTTCCATTATCAAATATATATGTTGGTGTTGGATACTTAAGGGAAGGATCAGCTTTGTAGCACTCATCCATCCAGCTCCAAGTAGTTTCTTTTGTTTTTATATCACCCATATTGTAGGTTTCCATGTTGGATCTTTCCATACAGAGTTAGGAGATTTACCATTTATTGTAAGTATTCCACTAACAGGATCATAAGAATGAGTCTGCCCTACAATTGGCGCCCTACCATAAGCACTCCAAGTATTTGGATCTGTTGCCCAAGTGGTTGATATGGTGGACCACTTGATTAAATCCATTGACAATGAGCCAACGGGAACAGTCCTAAAAACTCCTTTAGCAAATACTGGTCCATGTCCAGTAAGAGATAAAGATCCTGTTCCTACACTTGGCGCAAAACTTATACCAAAATTAGGAGAAATACCATTAAGAGTTAGATTTACACTGTCTGGATAAACTATATGATTGTTAGGATTGTCTGGTGCATATCCAGTTAAGCTTGCGCTATATGTACTAGGAGCAAGATAGTAGTCTTCCCAATGATACGTAGCCGCATTCCAAGCATCTGAATTAGATGACCAAGAATCCCAAGGGTTAGACATTACGATTTAGGATATTTTATTTTAACAGCCTGTCGCAGCCCTTCTAATGCAGTGACAGATGCCATGCGTTCTTCGACAACTCCTTCCCATAAAGCAACGACCAGTTCGTCGATAGATGGATACTCCGCTTGTCGATCACGTTGGTATTGGGTTGCGTCTTGCTCTGCTTGCAGTCGTGCAACCTCTGTTTCGTAATCTGATTGGACAACAGGAACTTGGTTACCGTCTTTGTCCATTGCTCCCGCAGTGTCATCAACAGTAACAACATTAGGATATAGGTTAAAAATTGCTTGGTGATTCATGCTTT
>Ga0222718_10000761_pt1 | contig 33320 bp, 30 predicted proteins | sample C33_27DmetaG_FD_165045 | JGI IMG/M metagenome (GOLD analysis project Ga0222718, IMG submission 165045) | Estuarine water microbial communities from San Francisco Bay, California, United States - C33_27D | ecosystem: Environmental > Aquatic > Marine > Unclassified | place: USA: California...
AATGAACGGCGTTTTCGTGCCATGATTTTCCTCGGTCAATTGAATCCTGAATGGGCTCCATTTTTACCGATCAAAACGCAAATATTCTCTCTTAACCCGTGGTCCAAATATTGGGGTCCACTTCAGTTATTACCAGAGTTACTGTTTCGACATCAATTCAAATCGAAAGGTCTCGATTTTGATAACCCTCGACCAGCCAGCGAATCCTTGTTGGATTGGGGAAGATCGATGTGGAAGATGTATTCAAAATCGCATCGACTCCGAAACAACTTCAAGCGAAAGGCTCCCGAGTGGCTCAGTCTGGGACTCGAAAAAATGTTCGGTATGAGCCCGCATCCCTTTCCGCCGCGATCTCGCGTTGTCATGAATAGTCATCCTACCGCGTGGTATCGCCCCTACTGGTCTCAGATGAAAGCGTTTGTCCTTCCCACACATTCTGATGGCTATATTCGTATTAACGTCGTCGGTCGAGAGGGAGAGGCAGTTGTCGATCCGACAGAATATTCCAGTAGCTGTGATGAGATCGAACAGGTTCTTCGCGATCTGACATTACCTGAGAGCGGTGAACCTGCCGTCTCGAAGGTCATTCGAACTCGGACCGAGGCGATCTGTGATGATCGTCTTCTTCCGCAAGGCGATTTAATCGTGCAGTGGAACCCTGAATTACGTGGGCACTTTGAAAGCCCACAGCACGGCACCTTTGGGCCGGTCCCTTGTTATCGAACCGGGGCGCACACCAATCATGGTTTTTTGTTGGCTAAAGGTCCGGGGATTGCTGAGGGAGTCGAAACGGCACCTGGGAGACCCGTTGATGTTTCAGCAACCATTCTGAGTTTGCTGGGAGTTCCTAAGCCGTCGCACATGGATGGTCAATCGGTCGTCAGCACATCCACCCATATACAAGCAAAGGTCGCTTGAGACAGCTCAATGAATATTTCTGATATCCAACAAGAACCACCAGCCATTTCTGTAGTGATACCTGTTTATAATCGAGAAGATGTCATTCTGCGTGCTTTGAGTTCTCTTGTGACTCAAGACTTCAAACATCCCTATGAAGTGATTGTCGTTGATGACGGATCCACCGACCAAACGGCAGAGATGGTGGCAGAATATGGTCGTGGAATTCGCTTGATCCGTCAGGAAAATCGAGGTGCCCACCATGCACGCCGAGCGGGTGCCAAAGCCGCAACTGGAGAGTATATCGCTTTTCTTGATTCTGATGATGAAGCACTCAGCACACACCTTTCTGCCCACTATCGCACGCTGCAAAGTCATCCTCAAGCGATCCTCTCGTTCGCCGCGTCTCAGGACCGATTTGGAAAACAACCTCTCCATCTGAGTCACCCGGCACTTCTTTTAGCGGGAACGATTCTTGATCAGCCTCTCCTCGATTTCCTTGAGATCGGTGGATTTATTTTCGGAATGAATGTGTCACTCAAACGAGAGATGTTTCTCGAGTTGACCGACGATATGCCCGACTATTGGCCTGCTGAAGATATTGCATTTTGTCTGAGAGCTTCCAAGCAAGGACCATTTGTGAGTGTGGGGGAAGTGACTCAAATACGCGAACTGCGCGACGACAGTGTTTCGCGCACGATGCTTTCGTTACAGGATACCCAATGCTTTCTCAGCATGATTGAAGCGTGGGAAATGAGTCCTGCGTTTCATACCCAAGAATATCAATCTTACTTTCGACAGGCGATTCGTCGATATGGTCCTTCGGCCACAGTTTACTTTCTCTTACAGTCTCGTTGGCAGGAACTGCGTCGAATGCTCCGTTTAACGAAGTGCGGCTTCAGCTATTCCTATTTTCGAAACCTTTTTCGCCAGCTATTTTCACAATCTTGTGGACGGCTCTCATCACCACATAAGCCACAAAGGCAGCCTCAACGGCTTGCACCGACGAAATTATGAATTAGAACACAGGCTCTGAAAATGATGTAGACTGAGGTCTGTGTCAATGGATCTGAACCCCTCCAAATTGAGAAGACGATGTCGCTTAAAACTCTTCCCGCGCAGCTCAAAAATCTGTTTACCAAGCGAATGCACAAGCTGGCTTTCAGGTTGCTGGAACCTATGGATCGCTGGGCGTTTCGGCCCTACTATCGGTCTCCCCTCGCGGTAAGGCCACACAAAGATACAGACGATTATCTTCAGCGCTGGGCTGAAGTTAAGCAGCAGTCTCACCCGGAGATTGTCACCTTTGTGCAAAAAACGGGATTTGCCATCGACGAAGAATGGTTTCAAGATCTGATGTTATTGACGAGAATGCGCGTCACACCCAACCCTCCGGTTGCCAGCGAGCATGGCAGAATCTTGTATTCGACGCTTTCAGCCTACGTTGCCGAGCGAGAATTTGAGAGTGTTAACATTTTGGAGACGGGAACTCATCTCGGTTTTTCTGCCCTCTGTTTAGCCAAAGCTCTTCAGGACCAACAGCAACCCGGCAAAATCATCACCATGGATCTGATTCCCCACGATGTGAAGATGTATTGGAATTCCATTGCCGATGAGCAGGGGCCGCAAACCCGATTAGAATTATTACGCGACTATCAAGATCTGCTCGATCAATATCTCATATTTCTTCAGGGAGATACTCGCTTACAAATGAAGAAACTTCAGCTGTCGCGAGTTCACTATGCCGCTTTGGACGGTGCTCATACTTACGAAGATATCCATCTCGAAGTTGCCTCTCTGCAAAACAAACAGCAGCCCGGCGACATGATTTTCTTCGATGATTATACGCTCACACAATTTCCTGAAGTCGTTAAAGCCATCGACGAAGTGTGTGAGAAATACCAATATTCACAGGAAGTTCTCAAGTGCAGCGAAGGCCCCGACAAAGGCTATGTCGTCGCTGTCAAACTCTGATCGGTAGGGCCTTGTTAGGTTTGCGGTTGTACAGAAAAAGAAACACTCAGGGCACTCTGTTCATCAGTGACTACTACTGTTGACTGGCGTCCTATCGGCTGGTGACTGATAGTAGATTCGCACGGTCGAAACGACGGATATCTCTGGTCGCATCGCTGGGGTTGAGGGACGTTTGTCGGAATGACTTTGCAATCCTTGGAAGAATGTCATCTTCGGTCGGTAAGCTTTGATGGCCGGCTTGTCTCGCCAAGCATTGTTGTACTCGACCCGCTCCTCCAGAATGTTTTCGTAAGTCTGGTAGAGTGAATGTGGGTATAAGACGGCGGTGTTCTCCTGAACGTTGATGACCTTTGGTCGATCGTCAAACACGGCTAGCAAAGTCTTGGCTTTCTCCTGAGCGGCGGCAATGGCCATCTCTCTGACCTTGGCTTTCTGCGCGTCCAGTTCAGAACTCCAATAATCAAACGTGACGATGTCTGTCACGCCTTGTTGGAAGGCGAGGTTAATGGCAGCCATCGCGTCCGGTTCGGTCTTCACCAACAGGTGCAGGTTCGATTGCATCCGATATCCTGAATGTTCTTGTCCGCGGACCGGTTGTTTTTCCTGCTCGTCCAACCGCCATTCGTAAACCGGTAAGACATTGATGAAATCTTCGAGATATTTTCTTGCGGAACTTTCAGTTTTGACCATGCAGTCCGCACGGCTTTGATCTGAGCCGCATTTTGTTGCTGACAGAGATCTGCTGTAACTGCTTCGGAAGTGATGGCCAGAACTAAACGAATTCCTTCGGGTTTGACGCGAATATCTGCCGTCCCTTCGATGGTGATATAATTCAAAGCAACATCGGGTTGAAGGGTTTGGAAAGATCTCTGCTGTGCTGAGTTGCTGGAATGAGACTCCGCTCCTGAAAAGTTGCCTCCCCCACCGAAGCCGCCAAAACCTTGTGCCGAGAGTGAGGCTGGCGTCATCACCAGACCGGACATCAGCATCATCATCGTTGAGCAATATTTCATCGCGCTACTCCCGTGATTGAAGGTGGAATCTCGTTCTCCCACTTTAACGGCATCACAGACAGAGTGGAAACATTTTCGGGAGCAGTTCGCATTGCTTAATCTCTTCTCAACACGGTCTGTATCGGTCACGCCGTGCCTGACCGAATCGGTTAACCTCCGAGGGGCGCTAGGACATCCCAAAAATACTCATTGTAAAAATCAACATTTTCCGCGAGCAATATCGCCGGGTACATTGACCACTCGAGTCCTATGCCGAGTGGGTGATTGCTATTCATCATTTTCTCGTTAATCGCACAGAGCACTAAGACAATCCACGGGCCTGCTCCAAAATAAAAGAGAGTCAGCAGGATCGTGCCCACAATCCATTTGAGCAGAGAGTCACTCAAGGAACTCGTCGTGCTGTCCTTGGGTGAGTTATGATTCATGACGGTCCTCTTGAGCCGGAAGTGGGCATTGAACGTAGTTGCCGGTCAGTTGGGGGAAATGTCTCTCAGATGAGAAGAAGTTTGTCGGATGCTTCATTATAATACTCCTATAAAACGAAACGACGACCGGGAAGTCCCGATCGTCGTAAGTCGTTTGTCAATAAGAGTGCGGCTGAGAGGAGTCGAACCTCCACGCCCTTATCGGGCACAGGAACCTGAATCCTGCGCGTCTGCCAATTCCGCCACAGCCGCAGATGCCATAAATCTAAGTCTTTTCCCCACAATCGGCAAGTGACCCGCAGTGATTTTTCGGGGAGAAACCGATGCCGAGACGAGTGTCTGAGTATTGTTTGTAAGAATCCCCACTGATAACGCAGTGGGGCTATGGTGAAATCGATTACTTCTTAGGTTTGGACACTTTTTGCAGGATCAGGTTCACGCCGTTCTTGTTCGAGAGAACCAGATCGAGCCGTTTGTCACCATTGAAATCGATCACCTGAAACTGCGTACCGATACCGGTATCAAACGCGGGTGCGATTTCGTGACGGGTGAACGTGGGGGCTTGTCCGGTCGCCCGAGTGATCTCATACCAATACATCAGCACGGCTTCTTTGCCGCCGGGATCGCGTCCCTGATGAGCGAAGAAGCGTTTGCCCGTGACGAGATCTTTTTGGCCATCGTTATTGATGTCGGCGTAGATCAAGGCGTGAGTTTGTGAGTTGCTGCCATCGATCAAGTGATATTGGAACTTGGTGTTGTCACCTTTATTCTCAAACCACCAGACACCGAAGGCATGTGCCGAGCTCATCATGATGTCGTTGTCGCCGTCCATGTCGAGATCTTCCACATGAATATCGGCGGCTTTTTCGGAGTCTCCATCACCACTTTCGCTCAAGACCAACGGATGAAATTTCCAAGGGCGTTCCGCCAGATTCTTGGGGGCTTCCCACCAACCGTGTGGGATGATGACATCTTTGCGTCCGTCCCCGTTGATGTCTCCGGTCCCTAAGCCGTGGTAATACTTGAAGGTTCCGTTTTTGTGGGGATCCCCCGGTTCACTGATGGCAACAAAGTCCCATTTCTTGTCGGCCATTTTTGGTGCAGGAATTTCGAGATATCCCATCTGGGCTTCCGGTTGTGAACCGAGAATGATTTCCGGCTTGCCGTCTCCCGTGATGTCCTGAAAGAGTGGAGTCTCGTTACAGATTGAATGCCAGATGACATGTTCGGCCCAATGACCTTTTTCACCTTTCGGGTTTTCGTACCAATGGAAGGGAGCACCGGGAAAGCCGGCAACGATGATGTCGTCCCAGCCGTCGGCGTTGATGTCGTAGGTCCAGTTGGCGAATGAGTTGCTGTATCCTTTGAAGTAATAATATTGACCGACCGGACGAATCTCGTGGACCTGCCAATCGGGAGCCGAGTACCAAACATCGCCGGCGGCAATATCCATCTTGCCATCTTTGTTGAAGTCACCCGCTGTCACTCCTTCTGAGCGGAAGGTGTAATCGATCAGGTGGCGTTCCCAGTTCATCGCTTGGGCGAATGCCGTCGTTGAGATCAACGAGAGTAGGGCGGTGAGGCACAGTTTACGAATCATGAGTCTTCTCCGTTTGTATGTGATGGGGTGGCTGGTGGGCGGAGCTTTGCGACGCCCCCAGTCAATCTTGCTTTCTTTCTGGGGATGACCTGTCGGTCATCCCCAGCCACACTCAATATTCAGGGTATCATTATTTCGGCAGATACATCCGCACGCGATGATTTGAGCTGTCTCCAATGTATACATTTCCGACCGCATCTACAAAAACTCCGTGCGGTCGGTTCATTTTACAGTTGAGGGGATCGCCGTCCGGGCCATCTCCTTTCTTACCATTCCCGACAATTGTCTCGATGATTCCGGTCTCCTGTCGGATGACGCGGATCGTGTGACTTTCGGTGTCGGCGAGGTAAATGTCTCCGTTCGTGCCGAGAGCGATGCCTTTGGGGCCAGAGAGATCGGCTTTTTGGGCTGGTCCTCCGTCTCCCGTGTAGCCGGTTTTTCCGGTCCCGCCAAGATGATGAAAGGTCATCGATTCCAGATCGATTTGATAGACGGCGTTCCCTTCTCGCAAAGCGAGATAGAGTGAATGGTCGCCATCAAAATCGAGCGCCCGCGGTCCTTTTAAGGGTGTCCCGGATACGGGTGCTCCGTTGGGAGTGTTCTTTTTTTCGCCGGTTCCTGAAAACGTGCTGATGATGCCGGTCTTCAAATCGACCTTGCGGATACGATGATTGCCGATGTCGCAGATGTAAAGATTATCGTCGAAGTCGAGTGCGATGGAGTGGGGACGATTCATGGTTGCTTCGATAGCCGGGCCGCCGTCTCCCGAGAATCCTTTCTTTCCGCTACCCGCAACGGTCGAAATTGTTTGGGTCTTGGCATCCACTTTGCGAACGATGTTGTTGATCATTTCGACAAAGTACATGTTGCCGTCAGCATCAAAGCGGACTTCGTACGGCTCATTCAATTTGGCTTCGAGAGCTGGCCCACCGTCGCCGCTGTAACCTTTTTCTCCCGTACCGGCGACTGTTGTGATGACACCCGAGTTTGGATCGATGCGACGAATGACGTGTGTGGTCGTTTCGCAGATATAGAGTCCATTGTCGGGGCCGATGGAGATTCCAAACGGTCCACCGACAGTAGCCTCTGCAGCGGGGCCGTCATCTCCTGTCTTACCACTGGTTCCATTTCCGGCCAGCGAAACGACTTCTGCCGCTTGTGCAGAAGTGAGGAATAAAGAGAGGCAGATCGCGAGGGTCAGCTTTGTAATCAGTTTCATGACAATCGATTCAATGTGTGTGGCGTGTGAATCTCCATCCTGACTCAATTATCGTGCGGAATCCAGCCAGTTCCCTGGTGTCCAAACGTAATTTCTCCTGGATGGAGGATTTCCGCGATGATCTCAGCCGAGTCAACGACGCGTGGTCCCGGTCGATTGAAGAAGTTGTGACCATCGGCAATGGCGACCCGCTTGTTTTTGACGGCGGAAAGATTCTGCCAACCCGGACGCGATAGCAACGGCTCCAACTCGGTTTTGGTCCGTTCGATTTCAAAGCCACACGGCACGATGATGATCACGTCGGGGTCGCTTTTCAGAAAGTTATTCCAATCGAGCCAGGGGGAATGTTGGCCTGCTGATCCGAACAGATTCTCGCCACCCGCAAAATCGACCAATTCGGGAACCCAGTTTCCCGCCGACATCGGTGGTTCGATCCATTCGATACAAACGACTCTGGGAGTTTTCTTGATGGCTTCGGTTTTCTTTCGAAGTGATCCCAAGCGAGAGACGAGCGATTCGATCAAAGACTCCGCTTGGGGTTTAGCGTCAATGGCTTCCCCGATGATTCGAATGTCGCTCCAGATGTCTTTCAAAGCGTGAGGTTCGCAGGCAACCAATTGCGGATTCGTGGGAAGAGTCTCACACAGAGTCTTCTCGACTTCCTTCAAATCGACCGCGCACACATCACATTGAGTTTGTGTGATGATGACCGTCGGTTCCAAATTTGCCAGCACTTGCCGATCCACCTTGAAGATCGAAAGAGCGTCTTGCAATCGTTGCGAGACTTGCCGGTTGATTTCTGCGCTATTCGCGTTGATATCGATATTGGGCTGACAACAAATCGGCAGAGAGGCAACGTCGCTCGGCACATCGCACTCATGCGAACGACCGACAAGTTGATCTTGCTTCCCCAAAGCACAGACGATTTCCGTTGCCGAGGGGATGAGTGAGATGATGCGATGTGAATTGGTCATCTTGCTGACGCTCTTTCCAATCGATCATTGAGTGCGCGGCCGAGTCCTTCCTCGGGAAACCGGACCGCCACGATTCGGTTTGAATTACTGGCATCCAACTGCCGTAATATCGCGAAGAATTTCGTCGCACATTCATTCAAATCGTGCCGTTCGGAAAGAACCACTCGTTCAAGATTCTCGGGAATGTTTGACACCTCCCAAGGCAACAATAACGCATCGTCCTCATTCAAGTTGATCTCGGCCAATGAATCGACCACAACCAAAGGCGTTGAGGGAGCATAGTGTCGCTTCAACATTCCCGGTGCAAGTTGGGCGTTGGACTCGTCTGCCTGTTTGCCGGGATCGCTGCTGGCCTGTTTGACAAACACTTCACCAACAACCGCTTCGATCTGCTCGACAGACAATCCACCTAACCTCAAGACTTCCGGTTGCTCGGCCAGACAACTGACAATGGTTGATTCCAAACCGACCGAACAGGAGCCGCCGTCGAGAATATAATCGACCGCATCTCCTAACTGATCAGCAACATGTTGCGCGGTGGTCGGGCTGATGGAGCCAAACTTATTGGCACTCGGAGCGGCGACGGGAATGCCGACTGAATGAAGAAGTTCCAAAGCGAGCGGATGAGCCGGGATACGAACAGCCACGGACTCCAGGCCAGCGGTCACCAGATCGGGAATGACGGATTTTTTGGGAAATAACAATGTCAGCGGCCCCGGCCAGAAGACATCGATCAATTTTTGTGCTGCGGCTGGAATCGCTTGCACGATTGTCGGCAGTTGATCGACAGAGCCGAGATGGACGATGAGGGGATCAAACGTCGGGCGACCTTTGGCGGTAAAGACTTTCACGACGGCATCGACATTGGTGGCATCCGCACCGAGGCCGTAGACCGTTTCTGTCGGTATTGCGACGAGACCTCCCGCGCGGAGAAGTTCGGCTGCCCGGTTGCTGTCTGTTCCGAGGGATACGTTCATGAGCTTTTGAAAGTGAATGGTCGTGCCTACACACAAATTAACAAATCTATCTCGTGCATGCCTCGGAAGGGACAAATTAGTGATTGTAAAGAGCGGTGGTGTTGAGAAAATGCGCAAAGTCGCTAGCAGTTGCAGCGGGAAATGTCATGTTTTGACTGAACATCACACGCTGGGGAACCATTTTTCTGCTCGCGAAATCGTTGGTTGTTTCTCCATAAGTGCTTGATTTTAAGCGAAGAAGTGGTTCGCTGAGTATTTGCTTGTTGATATTGGTTCGCCTGTTATCGAATTGGCACGCTTTATGGAGATAAGTCTCTAGAGAGAATTGTCAAGGAATACCGCCAGCAATCGAAATCGACTCACCTTCCTCAATGCTGTCATTCCTTGATCGACCCACCTCAAGATTCATTCTCCCGATGTTATGTTCGCCACCAGTGTGAGTTCTAAAACCTGACTCATTCCGATCAGCGGTGGTCTTCACTCGAGATCGGTTATTTAATAAGGAAATTTTGATGTCTGAACGTATTAATCAGGTTTGGCCGATCATCTTATTGTGTGCCTTGATCTGTTGCCTCGGTTTGGGCTGAGAAGATAAGAAACGTATCAGTTGGTCACACCGGATGGGAAACCGATTCCCGAAGGTGCTTCTGCCGCCGATGTGATGGCGAAGAATCTGATTCCTCCCCGTTACCGGAATTCGCAGAATCACTTCATGACCGAACAGATTCGCCCGACTGGTAACACAAATATGAACATCGATCTCAAACTTAAAAAGTAATCACTGTCAGGTGGTGTCATCTACTCTGCTCCGTCTCGTTCAACCTGGGCTTTTTCCATTGGAACTCACCCGCCAGTTTTTGGACGATGACCGGCTGTTGATCGGCCAAGTTGTGTGATTCAGAAATATCTCGGGAGAGATCAAAGAGCTTCCACGCCTGATCAGGGTTCTCGCGGACGATCTTCCTGTGATGCCGGCGAAGTGCCGCATGAGTTCGGTATTCAAAATAAAACGAATGATGCGGATACGAGTTATTGTCGATTAGCATGGGTAATGGGTTCTTGCCGTCATAAATTCGATCCGCGGGAAGTTTCGCCCCCGCCAACCTGACCGTCGCAATCAACAAATCTGGTGACCAACAGAGCCCGTTTCGTACAGTACCCGGCTTGATGTGACCGGGATATCGCGCCAACGCGGGAACACGCAGTCCCCCTTCCCAGCAGGTGACTCCACCGCTGCGTAAAGGCGTGTTGATACCCACATCCAGGCCGTCACGGTTTAAGCGAAACGCTCCATTGTCTGACATGAAAAACACAAACGTGTTATCGGCAATGTTGAGATCGTCGAGAGAATCGATAACATCTCCGATGCGACGATCGACTGCCGTCACGACCGCCGCGTATCGTTTCCGGGGATCGGTTTCTTTCGGCGACCAATCGTAACTGTCAAAGGCCCAGTCGGGAGCTTGCCAGATGTTTGGTTCTCCGCGAATTTTGTTCCCCGCTGTGGGAAAGTGGGGGGCATTGAAGGGAAGGTAACAAAACCACGGCTGCTTTTGTTTTGTTTTTCGTGTGATGAAATCGATGGCAGCAGCAGAGAAAATATCGCTCGCGTATTCTCCTTCGCGATGCAGTTCTTCGGTTCCTTGGTAGAGGTCGTGCTTCTCGCGGTAATTATGATGGTAATAATCCATATTCCCAGAGGCATGTCCGAGAAATTCATCAAAGCCCCGTTCGGTCGGTCGGGATCCATTGGCGAAACCAATATTCCATTTGCCGAAACAAGCGGTGGCATACGGCGTGGGAGCAGTTTTGAGAATTTGTGGAATCAAAATCTCGTCGTGAGAGAGGCCGATGCCGTAATTTCCGGCGACGCCTCCCAACTGATTGGTGAGGCCATGTCGTTGAGGAATCCGACCGGTCAGCAAACAGGCTCGCGAAACGGTGCAGGTTGGTGATGCCGTGTAGAAGCTCGTTAGGCGTACCCCCTGCGTGGCAAACTTATCCAGATGGGGCGTTTTGATTTCGGACTTGGCGTTGTACATCTGCAAATCACCATAGCCGAGGTTATCGACCGTGATGATCAGAATATTGGGGCGGTCCTGCGCGCTGAGGGAGTGTGAATAGGAGATTGAGAGAACAAGAATCAGCCAACAGTGTCGCATGAGAAAATCCAGATTGATGATCGCTACAGGTTCGCGCCCGTCCCGACTGCTTGCGCAGATCGGGCTATGAAAAGGCGAAACGGGCTATGATTCTCCAATCGTGAGTCGAACAAACTTACGACTTCACTTCATCTCGCGGATGCGGATGTTCTTGAAGTCGACCCACATTGGTTTGCCGGCGTGGAGTTGTAACGCCAGGATGCCGTCCCGTAGTGCTAGTTCGGGGGAGTCGGTGAAGTCGAGGATCAATCGGTTATTCAGATAATGTTGAATGTGGTTTCCCTTGGCGATGATGACGACATCGTTCCAGTCATCCAGGTTGACGAGTTTTTCAAACTCGGCGGCATTGATCAGAGTGTCGGTCACTTCTTTTTTACCCTCTTTGTTCACGACGGCTTTCTCACCGGCGAGACAAATGCGTCCACGACCGAGTCCTTCGCCGTAAATGAAGCCGGCGACGTTCGGCAATTTCGATTCGTTGCGGATTTCGTGCTGATAACCGCGAACGACCCAGTCGTTGCGAACCTTGCCATCTTTGATGTGCTTGGAGCGGTATTGAATGCCCGAATTGTTGGTCGCACTACAACGGAAGGAGAGGCGCAGTTCAAAATCGGAGGTGGTTCCTTCTTTCCAAAGCAGAAATGTGTTCCCCTTCGCGGGGTTCTCAGTCGTCGTCTCGCCGTGAATCACTCCGTCTTTGACCGACCACAAGCGTGAGTCGCCATCCCAGCCTTGCAGATTCTTGCCGTTGAAAATACTACGCAAATCGGGGGACTCTTTCGGCGCGGTCTGGGGAGACTCGGCACCGAGGGTGTTAATGGCCAAAACAGTGACAGCAAGAAACAACAAAGAGCGAACCATGAGACTAAACTCCATAATCAGTAGAGGTTGATGCTTGCCTGAATTATGACTTGAGGCATCGAGAAATACCAATCCATTCAGATTTGGTCCCAAAGTCTCATAATATTAGGCTGAAAAGAACGATTTGGACGGGCGACGTGCGGCTGGTAAATTCGGAGGCTGGATTGTACAATTTTGACTGGATAATCTTGAAATATCAGTGATTTACGAACAATCTCCCGACGGGGCTTGTCCGTCATTTGATCGACTTTGACAGGAAAGTGCGTCCCGCACGATGGCTAAAAAACCGACTCCCGACAATTCCGAAGAACAGGATTCCTGGGAACACCTCGCCAAAGATCTCTTTGGCGTCGAATTTGACTCACCACAAGCCGCGTCCGACGATCTGGATGATGATTTGTTGGATGATGACGACTTCCTGATTTCCGAGGATGAAGAAGAGTCAGACATCGTCTCCGAGGACGAGGAAGAGTTCGACGAAATTGAAGAAGATGATGCGGTTGTCGAAGCCACCTCGGCGGATGATCTCGATGATCTGCTCGATTTTTCCAAGCCGATCGACGAACCCTCTGAACAAGTGGAAGTGAAATCTTTCAAGTCGGAACCGAGCCTGTTTGAAAAATTGGAAGCCGCCGCTCCGCCGTCATCAAGTATTGCAGACGACGAAGAAGATGACTTCGACGACGATGACTTCGATGACGATGAAGTGGATGACATCGATTTCGATCTCGACGATGATGAGGAATTCGACGAGGACGAATCTGACGAAGACGAAGTCGAACTTGTTGCGGACGATGAAGAAGACGAAGTGGAAGACATCTGGGACGCGCTGGACGACTTTGGTCCTGAAGACTTGGGTTCACCGCATGTCGACCGTGGTCAACAGCGCGGTGGAAAACCGGCCCGCGATCCAAAAATTGGAATCATCGCAGATTCACCCGCCAACGAAAAATCGAGACAACCCGCTTTCAAAACCGAGTTTGCCGGCGACTCTGATTTTGGATTGGGGATTCTTGAAGACGCCGAAACCGACGACGACGATGATGACGAGTCGGACGAAACAGCGGAAGACGGCTCCGAGTCTGTCGAAGAAGAAAAACCAAAACCCCGCCGCCGCCGTCGAAGACGTGGCCGCAGACGACGTAAGCCGACAGCCGAAGACTCTGAGACGACCAACGAAGAGTCTGAGGAGGAAGAGGACCGCGACGAAAAGGTTTCCGAAGAGTCTGCCGAAGAATCAGAAGACCAAGAAGAAGAAAAAAGACCAAGACGTAAGCGTTCACGGCGGCGCAGGCGACCTAAAAAACGTACGGAAGAGGAAACGGAAGTCTCTCAGGAAGATACGTCAGATAATGATGTCGACGAGGAGGATGATGACGACGATGATTCTCCCGAGTCTTCGGACAAGTCACGTTATCAGAACGTCCCCACATGGTCGGAAGCCATCGATCTGATTGCTGACCGAAAAGCACGCACTCGTTCCTCTTCGGGCAGATCTGGCAATAAGAGTCGCGGGCGTGGAAGACGGCGCAGTCCGAAAAAATCTAGCTCTTGAAACAGCTTTGGGGTGACACACAGATATCATGATGGAAAAGACCTGTCGACTCGTGACGCTGGGCTGCAAAGTCAACCAGTATGAAACCCAATTGGTCAAAGAAACTCTGCTGCGCAACGGATATCGAGAAGCCGGAGAGCACGAAGCAGCCGAGCTTTGTGTCGTCAACACCTGCACCGTCACCAACACTGGTGATTCCAAGTCCCGTCAGATCATTCGCCAACTTTCGCGCAAAAACCCCGGAACTCAAACCGTGGTGATGGGGTGTTATGCCACACGCGATCCCGGCGCGGTTGCGGAGTTGCCGAATGTTGTTGAAGTCGTTTCTGACAAACGCGAACTTCCCGACGTTTTTGATCGCTTGGGAATGTATGATATGGCCACAGGAATCAGTCAATTCGATGGAAGGCAACGAGCGTATGTGAAGGTGCAGGATGGCTGTATTCTCCGCTGCACTTATTGCATCATCCCCGATGTTCGTCCGGGATTGCAAAGCCGGTCTCCACAGGAGATCGAAGATGAAGTGCGTCGATTGATCGACAACGGTTACAACGAAATTGTTCTCACCGGGATTCATGTCGGCCATTACGGCGTCGATACCACCCGTGGGAAATCGGGGCTTCCTCCGTTTCGTTTATGGCATTTGTTCGAAAAACTGGACCGCATTCCCGGCGATTGGCGAATGCGACTTTCTTCGATTGAAGCGGTCGAAGTGAACGATGAATTCATTTCCACCGCCGCCAATTGCGAGCATCTGTGTCCACAATTTCATCCGGCCTTGCAAAGCGGTTCCGAAACTGTTTTGCGACGCATGAGACGGCGTTATTCCATCAGTCGTTTTCAGGAAAAGTTACAGCAGATGCGGGAACAACTCGACCGGCCTGCATTTACGACCGATGTCATCGTCGGCTTCCCCGGAGAAACCGATCAGGAATTCGAAGAAACACTGGAAGCCTGCCGGCAGGCTGAGTTTATGAAAATTCACGTGTTTCCGTTCAGTCCTCGAAAAGGGACGCCTGCGGCCAGTTATCCTGACCAAGTTTCTCCCGAGGTTCGCAAAGAGCGTGTTCAGCGTTTATCGGAACTGGAACGGGATTTGGCGGAGAATTTTTATCGGCAATTTGAAGGGGAAAAACTGGAAGTTATGGTCGAACGCGAACATCCTGAAAAAACAGGCTTTGTACGCGGCACTGATCGGCGGTATATTCCAGTAGAACTTCCCGGTAATGCTGACGAAATCGGAAAGATTGTTTCGGCAACCGGTGTCCAAACACATCAACATTATCTCGACGCGATGCGTCGGAGTGAGGCCAATGTCACTATCTGATTTTACATCTCAATATCTGGTCATTAACGAGCAGGACGAAGTTGCGCGCGTCCAATTCAAAGATGATCGACTGACGGATGAAGCCAACATTGAACAAATCGGACGTGAGCTATTTGCGTTGACCGATCAGTATCACTGTCAGAAGGTGATTCTCGACTTGAACGGTCTTAAAATGTTGACCAGTTCTGTCTTGGGGAAAATGATCACACTGCATCGCAAACTGCACCGTAGCGATGGCAAGCTGGTACTTTGCAATGCGGGCGAATATGTGACCGAAATTCTGGAGACCAGTCGTCTCGACGATTACTTTCATCTCGTCAAAGATCAATCGGCTGCACTCAATTTGCTGACTTGAACAGACCACCGTCTGACGGAAAGAATTTGACGTGCTAATTGCGATTGAAGGGATTGACGGATCGGGAAAGGGGACTCAAGCCCGTTTGCTGGCCGACGCATTAAAGCAACGCGGTTTGTCTGTAGAACTGCTGAGCTTTCCTCGTTACGACGAAACATTCTTTGGTGCGGCGGTAGGACGATTCTTGAATGGTGAATTCGGATCTCTGGCCGAAGCCAATCCATATTTAGTTTCGTTGCTATTCGCGGGTGATCGCTTTGAATCGCGACAACTGCTCCACGAAAAATTGCAATCGAATGATCTGGTCGTTCTCGATCGGTACGTCTCCTCGAACATTGCTCATCAGGGTTCTAAACTGCCCGTGGAAGAACAGCAGGCTCTCTTCGACTTTGTCGAACAACTGGAATTCGAAGTCTACGGCTTGCCGCGAGCGGATTTGAATATCTTGCTCGATCTTCCCGCGGAAACGGCTCAAGAGTTGATCTCACTTAAGAACGCCCGCAGCTACACCGAAAAATCTCACGATCTGCAAGAGGCCGACCGTGACTATTTGGAGTCTGTTCGTCAGACTTATCTGGCCGTTGCGAAACGACATGCGGAGAGTTGGCGAGTCGTCTCTTCTTTAGTCGAGGGCAATTTACGTTCTATCGAAGAAATCAGTGACGAACTACTGACGTTGGCGGTTCAGGCGGCCGACTCCTGATCGTCGTCGTCCTCTTCACCCCAGTCTTCATCTTCCTCGTCGTCTTCTTCCCATTCTTCCCATTCTTCCTCTGAATCCTCATCGAGTTCGTCATCCTCCAGTTCTTCGGTCTCTTCCTCGTCTTGTGAGGAGAGAGACGATTTTGGACGAAGCCGTAATTCGGCAGCAGAGGGGAGGTCATCGAGTGTTCGTAAGCCGAACAACTCCAGAAACATCCGCGTCGTAATGTATAGATAGGGGCGACCGAGAGAGTCATCTTCGCCGCCAATTTTGACGAGTCCACGTTCCATTAACAGCTTGAGGATTTCGGAACATTGAACCCCTCGAATCGCCTCAATATCGGCTCGGGTGATCGGTTGACGATAGGCGACAATCGTCAGTGTTTCCATGGCGGGTGAGGAGAGTTTGAGTTCCGCCGTGCGCTGATGAAGTTGATCGAGCCAGTGTGCGAAACGGGGCCGCGTCAGCATTTGATATCCACTGGCGACGCGTTCGATGCCAAAAGCGCTTCCTTCCTCGTCATAAGTCCGATTCAATTCATCGATCAATTCTTTGACTTCGGAAGTATCGGCCAATAAAGCGAATTGGCACAGCTTGCGAGTGGAAAGGGGGCCATCGGCGACAAAAAACGTCGCTTCCAGCCTCGCCATTTTTTCACTTCTGAACCCGGAGGTTTCCGCAGACGAACGTACGACTGCGATTGCTTCTCCGGTTTTTCTCTGCTGCCATCGATGCCACTCCGAAGCCGAACTTCGAGCGTGCAGAGGCAGTGTCCCACCGCTGAGATTTAGCGGTTGTTGATTTGAGCCGACCAAGTTTCCACCTGTTGGATGACTTTTGTGACCGCCTGTAATGGCTCGCCCGCTTCTGCTTGAAAGCGATGAGTGATGCGCGGATTGTCGGGATGAGTGAGATCACAGGCAAACAAAAACACAAAGGGTTCTTCTGTCTGTGAGAGTTGGTATTTCTGAACTCCAAGTTGATTCAATCGGGTGACGGCTTCTCGCCAACGCGAAATGGGTGCGGGTTGCGGAGCCGTTTCAGAACTTGTCGGGAACACTCGTTCGTTTGAGTCTTTCGAGGGACGAGTGTAACCCGCATTTTGAGCTGCAAAAGGATCGCCCTGGTTTCCCGTTCTCACACCGTTGTCAGCAACCAGTCTTTGATCAGCCGTAAATGGATCGACGTAGTTTCCGGCGTTGTTGGCTCTGTTCGGGTTGTTGGCTCTGTCTGAACCGGCAGAGTTTGAGAGGCCTTGGGGATGATCAAAAGGATTTGCCCAACCTTCATTGGAGGGCTGCTCGTTTGCAATGGGGGCATTTGATGAATTGGTGCTTCCCAGATTCATTTGCTCAGCCGGCATCGGTGGCATCGATTCATCGAACGGCACTTCTTGGCTTTGTTCGAGTTCAATATCGGGTTCTTCACCCTCGGCATTCGCCATGTAAAGCAGGTCGAGTTTGGGAACGCCAAATACGGCCACTAACGGAACCACCAGTAGTGGAACCATCATTAACCATGAGGTGAGCGATTGTCCTTGACGTCCTGACATGGAAACCTCCTGTTTCCTGAAATTCTCGTGGTCAGTCTCTCCGACTGTTGGGGACTTCCCGACAAGCCGCTCGGTGAATTGAACGAGCTGAGAAACGAGGCGAATTGTAGATCAGGTAGGCCGACCTCACAATTGCAATTTGGCGGAAAATGGAGCGAATGCGACGAATAGTTGACTCGCTCTAACTCCGTTCAGGGTCGGAACATTGCGCAAGGAAATCGCCTACTGTGTCGGCGATTCGCAGACTCAAACGTCGGCAAATTGCCACGAAACTCGGCGGCTGGGCTTTCCGACAGCAGTTCCAAAGCCTAAACTATTTCATAAGTCCCCGCTTTTTACTGCACAATACGGACTGTGCAATTGATCGGACTCATCAGGATTCTTTCAGTGAAGAGGTTTATCATGGATGGTCAGAAACTGTTGCGTATTTCCTGTTTGGGAATCGCTTTGCTCGCAATCTCGACGACAGCACAATCTCAGGATGCCGAACACAAACTGGCACCCGCGATTCGGATTGCCAAGCAATCCATGAAAGTCGCCGAAGGTCTGAAAGATTACTCGGCCAATTTTTTCAAACGCGAACGAGTCGGCGGGCAAACCATCGTCCATTCCATGGCGGTGAAAATGAGGCACGAGCCGTTCAGCGTCTATTTGAGGTTTCACAAACCGCACGATGGTCGTGAAGTCATTTTCGTCAAAGGTCAAAACAACGGCAATCTTCTGGCCCACGAAACGGGGATCAAAAGCGTCGTCGGGACTGTTTCCCTTTCCCCCAACAGTAAAGAAGCACTTTCGGAAAGCAAACATCCCATCACCGAAATGGGGATGGCGAATTTGGTCAAACATCTGATCGAACAATGGGAATTTGAATCCAAATATGGCGAGTCGGAAGTGAAATACTATCCCAACGCCAAGCTGGGAGACCGACAGGTAAAGGTGGTCGAAAGTAGTCATCCTGTTCCACGTAAACAATTTCCCTATCACAAAACCATGTTGTATATCGATAAGGAAACCGGCTTGCCAATCCGTATTGAACACTATGCATTTCCTGTGAATGGCCAGCCCGCTCAACGTGTCGAAGAGTTTACCTACTCGAACGTGCAAACCAACATTGGCCTCACCGACACCGACTTCAGTACACAGAACCCTAATTACGGTTACTGATGCTCTCTCTCTTGGAGTCATCATGGACTCGTCATTAAAGGTTGCCTCAACGATTGCCGAGATTCGTGCGCTGGTTCAGTCGTGCCGTGCTGAGGGGAAACAGGTTGGCGTGGTCCCGACGATGGGCGCGTTGCATGAAGGTCATCTTTCGCTCATGCGTGCTGCCCGCACGCGGTGTGATGTGTTGGTCAGTACGATTTTTGTGAATCCGACACAATTCGCTCCCGGGGAAGATTTCGAAAAGTATCCTCGTCCGCTCGATCACGATCTCGATCTCTGCCGGTCTGAGGGTGTTGATCTTGTCTTCACGCCGACACCCGACATCATGTATCCCGCCGGGCATCAGACGCATGTGGAAGTCGAAGGAATTTCACAGCCGTGGGAAGGCGCTCATCGGCCTTCCCATTTTCGTGGCGTCACAACGGTCGTGCTGAAACTTCTTAACATCGTGCTGGCGGATGTCGCGTTCTTCGGGCAAAAAGATTATCAGCAACAGTTGCTAATTCGGCAGATGTGCCGAGATCTCGACGTTCCGACGCGCATCGAGACCTGTGAGACCATCCGGGAAGAAGACGGTCTCGCATTATCGAGCCGAAATGCCTATCTTTCCGCAGAAGAACGAACACAAGCCGTCAAGTTATCGACCGCATTACAGTGGGGGCTCGAAGAAATTGCTGGCGGTGTTCAGGATTTGTCACAGATTCGTCAAGAGATGAGTCAGCGGCTCACTGCGGAAACAGAGTTTGTTCTCGATTACATCACCATCGTTGATGCCTGGTCACTGGAAGAATTGGAATCTCCCCGTGATCACATGGTGGCCATCGCCGCGGCGACACTCGGAAGCACACGCCTGATCGATAACATGTTGATTCCTCCCTTCAGTCTCCAAACTCTCAACGACCGTTGATTCAGATTGAAAGTTCAATACCGTGCAACAAACGCTCCTTCGCATCTTGCTGACCGATTGGTTCACGATCGATTCGCGTGAAGGAGTCTGGCATTTTGGGGTCGGCTTTATTTTGATCCCTTGGCTTGTCCTGGGAATTATGGAAATCCGTAATGCGTTGCGGGATGGTCAAACCCTTAAAGAGATGCAAGGCTCGCTCGCAACCTGGGCGGTCATCTCGGGGGTCATCCTCATCGTTCCACTCGTTGCGGAGAAGTTACCCCTCCAAAACCCAAGCGTACCCGTGTTTGGGTGGGGATTTATGCTGGTGATGGGATTTCTTTCTGCCGGGATGTTGACCATCCGTCGCGCGAAGAAAATTGGAATTCCCAGTGAGGTGATTGAATCTTTAGGGGTTCATATCTTTGTTTCAGGAATTCTCGGGGCTCGTCTGTTTTTTCTGATTCAATACCGCAAGCGGGTCTTTCAGGATGCTCAAGGACTTGACGGCTTTATCAAGGCAGCGTTGAATTTCTCGGATGGCGGGATGGTTTTGTATGGTGGCGTCCTGTTAGGGATTGTGACCTATCTTTGGTTCTGTCGGAAATGGAAAATCCCTTCGCTGTTGCTGGCCGACCTTGTGATCCCGGCGATCTTCATCGGCTTGGCATTTGGTCGTCTGGGATGTTTATTGAACGGCTGTTGTTTCGGTGATGTTTGCGAACTTCCCTGGAGCATTCAATTTCCTCCCGATTCACCACCCTATACGGCATTATTGAATCGAGGATTCATTGAGCAAGGGGCAGCTCGTTCATTGCCGTTGCATCCCACACAGATCTACAGCAGTCTCAATGCGTTTTTGCTGGCGGCATTAACGACTATCTGGTTTCGACACCGCACGAGAGATGGTGAAGTCGTCGTGCTGGCGTTATTGACCTATCCCATCATGCGTTTCACGATTGAATTCTTGCGTAATGACGAATTCGGTCAGTTTCGGACCGGTTTGACAATCTCTCAACTTGTGAGCATCGGGCTGTTCTCGTTTGGTCTCATCATGCTGGCCTATTTGAGGAATTCGCGTGGAACAATCAAGACGGCTTTGCCTCTGAAAATTGAGCTTCCTGCCCCCAAAAAACAGGTTCCGGCTCGCCAAACGGCGTGAGAGGTTCGCAAAGCTGTGAGAAAAGTGTGTGCTCAATCGTCAAGTTGTTATATGATCTCGACTTGGGCAACTCCACATCACTACACCATTGATACTCAACCACATTGAGCGCATCCGATTCCGACCTGATAGAACGCTGCCTGAGTGGCCAAGTGGCTGCTTACGGTGAACTTGTGCATCGACATCAGAATCGATTGTATCATAGTCTCTATCGGATGCTGGGGTCTCGCGAAGACGCTGATGACGTTGCACAGGAAGCGTTTGTCACGGCGTTTCAGAAACTGGAGACGTTCCGGGGGGATTCCCAATTTTACTCGTGGCTGTTTCGGATCGCCTATAACACCGCGATTTCGATGAAACGAAAGGCTCGTCTGAAAACGGTCTCTGCCGATCAATTGAAAGAATCGAGTGGGCAGGAGCCGGACGACACCAACCCCGACCATGCTCCCGGACATGCCATCGACGTCGAAGAAACTCAAGCCGTTGTGCAACAAGCGCTCAACGAACTCTCCGAAGAATATCGCCAGGCGATAGTTTTGAAAGAGATGGAGAACCTCTCCTACGAGGAAATTGCCGAACTGGCCGATGTTCCGGTGGGAACGATTCGCAGTCGGCTGCATCGCGCACGGGCCGAGTTACGTGAGAAGTTACGTTTGCTCCTCGAAGAGACCGACTGAGATTCAGCGAGTCGTGGGGCTAAGTGGTAACCACGAGCAATAGTACATCGCTTTGGGAACGGTCATTTCCATAATTGATCGCCATTGCTGTTCGGGAGCAGAGGCTTTCGCACTTCCCATCAGCACATCATAGATGGTCGGGGGACCCGAATAGGTCACGACATTGACGGCTTTGAGGCCGAGTTCTTTTTGCAGTGCGGCAATGGCATCTTCTTCAAAGCCAATGACATCCACCAAACCATTATCGAACGCTTGTTTCGAGGTGTAAACCTGACCGGTGGCGAGATCTCTGACCTGTTCTATATCGAGAATCTTTCGATTGTCGGCGATGACCGTCAGAAAGCGGTCAAACGAGTCGTCGATGATTTCTGTCCAGACGGTCATTTCCTGTTCGGTCATGTCACGGAAGGGGCTGAGTGATCCTTTCAGTGGTCCCGTCCGAATCGGATCTGGTTCGACTCCCAGTTTCTGAGCCATCTCGGTCGCGTTGTACCGAGGAAGAATCACCCCGATGGATCCTGTCCAGGTTGTCGGTTCGGCGTAGATTTTCCCTTTCGTTCCGATCCCCATCGAAATGTAATACCCGCCACTGGCCGCCATGTCTTTCATGGCCACATAGACGGGTTTCTTCTCGGACAGTTTTTTCAGTTCGTGATAGATTTGATGACTGTCGGTGACCAATCCTCCGGGGCTATCGACAACAAGTAACACGCCTTTCACATCATCCTGCTTGGTGGCTTCTTTGATAAATTCAATCGTTTTTTCGGTAAAGGGAGCCATGATGGTCCCCGTCACTTCAATCCGTACAATTTTTGCGTTGGCGTCTTCATTGCCCGAGTGATGTGACTCCTGCACACTCGATGACTCTGAGCTCAAGGTACTCGTTAATGTCACCAACTGCAGGTTGACCATGATCGAGATAAACAGCACGAACATCAGCAATCGCCACTTCCAAGTGCTTTTATGAGGATCGGGAACATTCACGATGACTTGTGGGGTGTTGGCGGGTTGTGGATTTGCCGATTCCGTCATGATTTTCTTTCCAGATGACTCTTCTAAAGCCTTCGGATGAGAGGCTTCAGGTCACAAAATGTCAATATAGGTGAGATACGCAGCCTCTTCGGGATGTAACGATTCTACTCATTGTATCTGTCATTCTTGCACAAACAGGCCGTGCAAGCGATGGAATCGTCATAACCAGCCATTTCCTCCGTCGATAGAGATCATGCAGAGTGAGTTTTCGCCGGTTGTACTGATTATTGGCAGCAGACGGAGTTCCTGCAACAGACTAACTCTCAGGAAACAAAATGCGTTCCCTGAAAGCGTGACTAATCGACTATCCGAAGGAGTTGAGGGATGAAATTTCACAAGTCACCCATCGCCAAAGGCCTGGTTTGCACTGCGGCCGGTAGCCTGTTTCTCATTCAGGCGAGCGGATTTTCTCTCTCTTCGGTCGAGGCTCAACAAAAGACTTCGATTCAGCAGGAACTAGAGAAACTGTACCAGCAGGAAGGCCGACAGGCTCCCAGCATGGAATTGAAAACTCTTCCTCGAGATACCATCGATGGTCGAGTTTTCCAGGAGTCGGCAGATCCCGGTCAACCTCCGCAGTCAGTCTCTCCCCAACAACGACAGTCGCAACCTCCCGTCCGACAGGCTGTCCCGGCGGCTCAAGCGAGTGCCGCCTATGATGCACGCGACCGCCAAAACAGTGTCCAACCATCTCTTGAGCAAATGGTTGAAAGTCCCGCGCCGAAAAAACGTGGATTATTAAATCGCATGAATGGGTTCGACAAACTGATGTTTTGGAAGAAGAACAAAAATAAGAACACAGAACTCTCGGAAGATGCAGTCGCCGAAACTCCCATTGTCGAAACTCCAGTGGTTGAAGAAGTGGTTCCCGTCAAAGAACCTGTCAAAACCGTTTCTGAGCAGCCAACACCCACACCGGCTGCCAAATTATTAAGTCTCGACGAACTTCCGAAAGAGCCCGTTCCCATCATTCCCGAAGTAAAACCAGAACCAGCACCGGAAGCTCCACCGATGGTGGATGAGTTCTTCCCGGATCCATTCACAGAAATGTCGGAAGACAAAGCCGATTTGTCAAAAGATGACATGGAGATTCCCGATATCCGCATGGATATGAATGAAACTCCCGCGTTGCAACCGATTCCCGAGACACCTGAGGATGCCGCTCCGGCTCTTCCCGAGGTGAAGGAGAACAAAACTCCTGCCCCTCAACCAGTGCCGGTGAATGAAAGTCCTGCAGCGAATCCCGATAATCAATTACTGGAAGACGAAAACCCTTTCAGTGGTCTGAAACTGGAAGAACCCGCTGCGACTCTCCCAATGGGTGACGCCGATCAGGGAAGTCAGACAGCACCAAGTTTACCAATTGATGCTGTGCCGGCTCTTCCTATGGAAACGGAACAAGCACCATCAGGTGCACCTGTGTTGCCCGATTTGAATCCTGCTTTCGAGGATGAATTCAAGCTGCCCGTCAAAAAAGAGACCTCTGAAGAACCAATTCCCGAATTGCCCGTCCTGGAAAAAATTCCTGAAGCGATTCCCGAATTGCCGGGTGTCGAACAAGGTGACATCAGTTGGGAAGAAGAAGAAGCACGCCGCACCTCCAAGCTCGACTTGATTGCCGACCGTGAAGGCGAAACCGGGTTGAAGGGTTTCTGCATCGTGGCACTTCGCGACAATCGAGATTTGATCGACGCTCTGCCTTCGTTCCGATCAACTTACAATTTGCGGACATACCACTTCTCAAGTCTCGCAATGAAAATCGAGTTTGATGAGGAGCCTCGAAAATATGTGCCAGCGTATGATGGGAACGATCCCATTTTACTCTCCACGCAAAGTGAAGAGCGTGAAGGATCACTCGATTACGCGTTGTGGTTCAAAGGCCGTTTGTATCTGTTTACGACACACGAGAATCTGGAAATCTTCCAACTCGATCCCGTTCTGTATGCCGAAAACTGAAATTATATCCTGTAGGATGGGAAGTTCTTCGGTTCTGCCCATCAAAAGAGCCTCTGTGAGATTCGCTTGTCTCACAGGGGCTTTTCGTTGTTTGGAAGTCATCTTGAAGAGAGTCCCCATCTGCATCACAATATCTGCATGAACTCCTCCCAACTTTCGCAAATCGCGGTCTGGATCAAACAATCAAAACGGATCGTCGTCCTTACGGGAGCCGGCATCAGTACCGAGAGTGGCATCCCCGACTTTCGCTCACCCGGCGGTGTCTGGTCGAAGTACCGGACCCGTCTATTACGACGAATTTATGTCGTCAGCAGACGCACGGGCCGAGTATTGGCATCAGAAAGCCGAAGCCCATCGTGAGTTCTTTGATTCGCAACCGAATGCCGGACACAAAGTTCTCGCCAAGTGGGAACAAGCAGGGCAGTTGCAAGGCGTCATCACGCAGAACATCGATGGATTGCACCAAATCGCAGGAAACCAAAACGTCTTTGAATTGCACGGCACGGCTCGCTTCATCAAATGCCAGGATTGCGCAGAGATGTTCGATGCCGACCCGTTGGTGCGAGGTTACCTGGAGACTGAAGTCATTCCCAATTGCTCAGCCTGCGGCAAGGATCGTTTGAAGCACGCCACCGTTTCGTTTGGACAGATGCTCCCCGAAGATGTTTTAGAAAAGTCGATTGATCTGTGTCGAGAGGCCGACTTGATCTTTGCCATCGGGTCATCGCTGGTGGTGACTCCCGCCGCCAACTTACCCATGCTGACAAAACAAGCGAGAGGAAAACTGGTGATCATCAATCGCGATGAAACCCCCGTCGATCACTATGCCGATGCGGTCATCCATGCGGGTATTGGTGCGACTCTTAGCGAGATCGATCAGCGAGTTTAAGCCGTTTTGAGTGGCAGTGGATGGCACTGTCTGTAAGACCAAGGCTGGGAATCGTCCCGGCTTTTGTTGTTTGGGGACTTGATGCAATTACAGCCCACGGAGCTTGCGCTCCACGGCTATGCCTCTTGTTCTGCCCCACCCCGTTTGGCGAGCAATGCAAGATTAACTTGTAAAATCTTAGCAAGAAAAAAGAGGGGTCATTGACGGCTATTGATAAATTTCCAGCCAATGATGTATGTCACACTTTTCTTTTCGTCCCTGTACGTTCTGATTCCGTGTTGAACCAACATCTTTTTCCAGTAGAGATGGTCAGATTTGTCGAACGCTATCCCTTTTTCTTTTGCCCATACCTCGAACTTTCTCTTCACAAGCGACGAACCAACCTCAGCTTTTCCAGCCGAGTCACGTTTCAAGCAAGAACGGAAGAAAGTATGCAGGTCTGAACCTAACCAAGAAGTTTTTTCTGCCCTCACAGCCAGCAATGCTTTTTGTCGTTTTCTCAGCCTTCTGATTATCCAGTTGTACGTCAATAAGTTCCCCGTCTTCTCACACCTCAAGTTTTCCTTCTCAGCTTTGCGAGCAATTTCCCGACCACTCATTCCTTTATCTTGCCAAGCGTAAATTTTGTCCATCGTCGAGTCTGGAACGTCATACGAAAACTTCTCTTTAGACCTTGCTCCATATCGCTTACTTCCGAAACAATAAATTGCGTCCATCACGTCACGCATGAGCTCGTCTTCATCCGTCTCAAGCTCATCTTGATTCAAACAGATGATGTTGGTCCCAAACTTCGAGAAGAGCTTCTTTAGCGTTTTATAGCTTCCTCTGGACAGCCTATCGGAATTGCAAACCAGCACTTCATTCACACGACCAGCGAACACCAAATCAATCAGCTTTTCGAGTTGAGGTCTGTCTAGTGAAATTCCAGACATCTTCTCAGCGAGCAAAAGAAAATCATCATCACTCACACCCCTCTTTTTTCTTGCACTTTGTAGTTGCTCAATTTGGCTATCCAGAGAAGTTTGCTGTTTCTGGCCTTGAGTTGAGACCCTCCCATATCCAATACAAAGCCTATTCTCTTCTTCCAACTCTTCTCCCATCAACACTGTCAAACTGCGCTTACAGATGAATCTATGGCCTGTATCACCCTCCTGAGACCTCCAAAACTTCAAGGTGTTGTCGTCGCAAAGCCTGCGAACTGTAGCACCAGAAACTCCTAACATCTCAGCCGCTTGTTTTACCCGTACAAAATCGCGCAAAATGTCCGTAGACTTAGCCATGAGTATATACCTCTTGGTTGAGTTCAGGCTGGGAAGAGTGTTGACGCACACTTCTCAGCCGTTTTCATTTGAAGAAACACTATGTTTCTTCTTGCTCATAAGAGGTTAACGGAAGTTATAGATGCAAACGGGGCTACCCATTTCGAACCACTTTATTATTTTCTGCGCCGCTGCGTGAGTCAATTTCTCACACGTCCGAACTCTGGGGGCTCACTGCATTCGTCCCCAGCCACACATTTTGTAATTCCTCGGCGTTCTTGGCGAACTCCGCGGTGAATTAAATTTGGTTCCCTCTCATCTCACTGGCGGGCAAGCCGCCAGTGCCACCCAAGAAGAGAATGAACCCTTTGCGTTTGTTTGCTCTTCGAGGCTTTGCGTCAAAAGAATGATCGCTCAAAACTTGTCTTGCAATTTCATTCGTACCAGAGTTAGCGTTCGTGGTTCGCCTGACGGCGATTCGATCTTTGGCAATTCGACTTACACATAGCCATTGTGCGCAAGCACATTGGATGGGTTCGAGTGTCATTCATTGTTCATCAATGAGGACCACTGCAACGTGAGAAAGAGAGCAATCTCGCGTGACGTGGAAAATGCGCACCTGCAAAAAGCCACACGTCTTCACAAAATGAAGATCGACGCAAGGTGAACGGTGCCAACCACTTGCTCAAGGGTATGGAAGATTCGGAATCAAGATTCGGGAAGATTTGATTCAACATTTGGTCAAGATTCGGTCAAGGTGTGTCCCCAAATCATCGAATCTTCAAATCTTGAAACGGCTGTTGAGTGTTCGGGAACACGATATTTGTCCTTAGAGTGAGTTGCCGAATACAGAACCTGAAAACACCAACCGAAAAAGATTCACTCACCCACCAACACCACTCGCAGATCCATCACATTGGTGTTTGTCGGGCCGGTGATAATCAAACCGTCCAATTGTGCAAAAAACGGATACGCATTCTGAACGTCACGATACTCGTCTGGATTGACGCCCAGTTCGGTCATACGAGAAATCAACCCGGCATCGACAAACGCACCCGCGGCATCGGTCGGGCCGTCTTCTCCATCGGTTCCTCCCGAGAGAATGGCAATTCGATCCGGAGAGTTTTGCAAAGTGGTTAATGCCGACAACACCAGTTGCTGATTTCGGCCCCCTTTACGCGGTTGATCGGTTTTTGCGAATGTGACCGTCGGCTCTCCCCCCGACAAAATACAAACCGGAGGCGACAGCGATTCTTCGCCCTGACGAATCCGTAACGCCAGGTTCGCGAGATCAACGCCGTACTCGTCAGCGTCTCCTTCATTCTCGGAACCGAGCGACCGGACTCCATAACCGAGTTCTTTGGCTTTCGACTTTGCCGCATCGAGAGCCACTTGATTACTGCCGATCAGCAAGTTGCTGACATGACTGGGAAACTCGATTTCATGACTCGATGTCAGTGACGCCTCCAACACGGCTTTGACATTCGGTGGGATCGCCTCGCGACTGCCGTACTTTTGATCCAGAACTATGAGAGCTTGTTGCGGTGTCGAAGAATCACCGACCGCGGGGCCGGAAGCGATGACATCAAGGGGATCACCGACCACATCAGAAATGATCAGAGACACAATTTCTCCTGCCCCCGAGGCTGCGTGAGCCAGTCGTCCGCCTTTGACAGCGGAGAGTTGTTTGCGAACGCAATTGAGTTCGTTGATCGTCGCGCCGTTCAGCATGAGATGGCGTGTCACCGACTGTTTATCGGCGAGAGTGATCCCTTCCACGGGAGCTGGCATCAAGGCACTTCCGCCCCCCGAAATCAATATCAGGCAGAGATCGCGTGTTTCACAGGAACGAGCCAACTTCAAAATCTGTTGAGTTCCCTCAACTCCTGCTGAAGTTGGTTCATTCACTCCCGCCGGTCGCGCACCGTGCAATTGGATAAATTCCAGTTCCTCGACACAGTTTTCAGGAACATTGACCCAACCGGTCAGTTTATCTCGGCAGAGAGTGGGGCCAAGCGTCTCGATGACTGCATTCGCCATTGCGGCTCCCGCTTTGCCACCTCCAATGACGACAATCCTATCCCAATCGGACAACGTGTATTTTTTATCCCGAATGAAGAGTGTCTCATTCTCGACACGAAGCACGTGCGGAATCAAGACTTCAGGACGAACCGCATCGACGCCGGATTGCCAGATCGAGAGCGCATCAGAAGCCAAAGTATTTGCGGTGGTCATTGAATCGAATCCTGATCACAACGGGAATCGTTGTATCAGAGTTCAGTCACCCACAGAGATCAAGTGTGAACGCCTGATTTCAAGCACTTGGCCGCATCGACGAATAAAGAGAAAGAAGTTCGTACAGATCGGCACTGATTTTGACTTCGTCATCGGCGAAATCGTGTAACCAGGTGCTGTCCCACTTCATCGCTTCCCGGATGATATTCGCGAACTCGTCGAGTTTCATCGAAACTTCTGCCGGGGAACCGTGATTATCGTCACCGAGATATAATTTCAATCGAGGTTGCATGTTGCACCTTCCTTGGTTGCGACCGTCCATCCATGAGACGTTTGAGGGGAAATTCATCTTCTTTCTGTATCGACTTCTTCGGTGGAACTCTTGATAAGAAATTCCGAAAAAAACGATTGCGTCTGTGCCGGGGTTCTTGGGGCTTCTGAGAACCCGGTTGACTTAGGGTATTGCAGGGGACAGACTCAGGATGTCACCTGTCAACGATGAGCGGCAACGTCTGCCGGAGAGTTGCAGGAATGGCAGAATCGGCCTCTCGGGAGCGTATCGAGAGGCAGGAATTGCCGATCAAAATTCTCTCAAGAATATGGGGAATTCTTTGTGGATGAGTGAACCACTCGTTACGATGTGAAGTAGACCCTATCCCTTCGATGTTCTTCTCTTATGTCGCATCAGACCAAGATTGACCTGACTTCCCTCGCGCGAGATCTGCGATTCGACCTCAACCAGATCGAACAGACGCTTGCTTTGCTGGATGAGGGGAATACGGTTCCGTTTATCACCCGCTATCGGAAAGAACGCACTGGAGGGCTCGACGAGGAGCAGATTCGAACAATCCAGAAAGCGGCCTTCGAGCGTCGACAAGTTGCCGAGCGTGCGGATGCCATCCTGAGGCTGATCTCCTCTCAAGGGAAATTGACCGATGAATTGCAAAAAGCAATTCATCAAGCAGACTCCCTCAAGCGGCTCGAAGATCTTTATCTCCCTTACCGCCCCAAACGCCAATCCCGTGCGACTCAAGCCCGCGAACGGGGACTCGAACCTCTCGCAAACACCATCTGGGATGGTAAGACCCCTCAAGACGAACTCGACCCGGCGGCCAGTTCTTTTATCGATCCCGAGAAGGATGTCAAAACCGCCGAAGATGCACTGCGTGGAGCGGCCGACATCATTGCCGAGCGGATTGGCGAGAACGCCGACTTCCGGCAGTTCAGTCGCGAGATTGGAAAACGAACCGGCAAGTTTTGCGTCTCGGTGACGAAAGCCCACAAAGAGCAGGCACAAAACTCGGAATACCGAGACTATCTCGACTACTCGGAAGCGATCACCAAGATCCCCCCTCATCGCATGCTGGCCGTCAACCGGGGCGAGAAAGAAGGAATTCTCCGCAACCGCTTCACCTGGGACATCGAGACAGCGGATATCAAGATTGCCAACTCACTCTCTTTAACCGATCACCCCGCTGGTCAATTTATCCGAGACTGCATTCGGGACGCACTTGACCGATTCATCGGCCCTGCTCTTGACCGTGAGTTTCGTCGTGAAGCGACAGAAACCGCTGAAAAGCACGCCGTTGATGTCTTCGCCAAGAACCTCCGAAACCTCTTATTGCAACCTCCTTTGCGTGGTAAGACTCTGCTGGCTGTTGATCCCGGATTTCGGACAGGCTGTAAGCTGGCTGTTCTGGATACCTGCGGCACCTTGGTCAAAGCTGACCTGATTTATGTAACCGGGTCTGACGAGAAACGAGTCGAAAATGAGCAGAAGCTTGCCGACCTGATCAAAGAACACAACTGCGAGTTAATCGCCATCGGTAATGGAACTGCCTGTCGCGAGACCGAAGAACTCGTTTCCTCGGTCATCAAAAAACATTGCCCTGAGCTTAGATATCTCATTGCGAATGAAGCGGGCGCTTCGATCTATTCAACATCGGCAATCGCTCGGCAAGAGTTTCCCGAACTCGATGCAACGGTACGGGGTACGATCTCGCTCGGGCGACGTGTGATCGATCCTCTGTCGGAGTTGGTGAAGATTGACCCACAGCATCTGGGGGTCGGCATGTATCAGCACGACGTCACCCCACGATTATTGGAAGACTCATTAGAAGAGGTGATTGAATCGTGCGTAAACTATGTCGGCGTCGATCTCAACACGGCATCCGTTTCGTTGTTACAGCGAGTCTCGGGTTTGAATCAGCTCATCGCCCGTCGGATTTGTGAATTTCGACAGCAACACGGACAAATCAAGAAACGCAAACAACTCCTTGAGGTCGCCGGCATCGGAGAAGCCACATTCACCCAAGCAGCCGGGTTTTTGAAAATACGGGAGAGTGAAGACCCTCTCGATGCCACTTGGATTCATCCTGAAAGCTACGACGAGGCACGCAAACTTCTCGCCGAACTGAATGTTCAACCACTCGAAATTCTGGAAAAAGACCGGATCACTCAGGCACTCGAGGGGAGATCGCGCGAAGAACTGGCCAATCAGCTTTCGTTTAGTCGTACGAAGTTAGACGAATTGATCACGGCTCTCTCCCGCCCCGATCAAGATCCACGTGGTGAACATGCCAAGCCGGCGTTCAAGCAGGGAATCCTGAAGCTGGAAGATTTGCATCCCGGCATGGAGCTAACAGGGACTGTTCTGAACGTGGTCGACTTCGGTGCATTCGTCGACTTTGGCTTAAAGGACAGCGGCTTGATCCACATCAGTCAGATGTCCTCAAATTTCATCAAGTCACCACATGATGTTGTAGGAGTCGGAGACTCGATGACTGTCTGGGTTCTCGATATCGATGAGCAACGCAAACGCGTCGGCCTGACGATGATCAAGCCGGGAACCGAGCCACCAGCGAAAACGACGCAGCCGACTAAGAAGCAGCAATCGGACCAGAGAAAGCCCGCTACTTCATCAACCGCTTCATCAACCGCGAAACAAGCATCGTCTCACAAAACACCCCAGAAAAAAACGGCACTTCACAAGCCACGTCAGCCCAAGAAGAAACCAGAACCACCTCTTCCAGAGGTCGAAGAAGGACAAACTCTTCGCGGGTTTGACGAACTGAAAGCGCTCTGGAAACAAAACGGGAAGTGACTTCTTACGCTCGCTCGCGTTTGTAGATTTCCGTCAATAAATCTTCGACCGATTTGTACGTGGTCTTTCCATCCATCACTGTTTCCAGCTTCTGGCGTGCATTCGCGGGAGAGTGACCAAGGGCAATCAAGGCTTCATAAGCTTCTGAGGCAATGTCACGAGCCTGCGGTTCACTGGGAAGGTCGGCAGCAACGATCAACGCGAACTTCGCCATTTTACGACGCAGCTTGGCGATGATACGGTCTGCCATCGCAGGACCAATACCGGGTAGAGTGCTAAGTTGCTTAGGATCCTGGTCTTCAATAGCCGTGGCGACTTCCCGGACAGGACGCACCATCGCTCGCAGAGCTTTCTTGACACCCACGCCATCAACAGAACAAATGAGATCGAAGAACTCTCGCTCTGCCTGCGAGAGAAAGCCGATCATTCGAGGAACCATCCTCCCTTGTTGGGGATTGCCTTCCAGAAATTCAATTGTCTGTAACGAGACCTCCTCATCTAGCTTGGCATGAAGTTGACGACGAACAAATTCAGGAATCAACACTTCATAATGAAACGGACCAGCTTCAATTTGAGCAGCCGTTTCACCCAGAGCGACGAGTTTACCTGTGATGCGTGTGATCATGAGAATCAGTCAATCTTTAGAGAAACACTTCATGCAGCGAATTTAATGCTGTGATACAAACAAAGGGCGACTGCCGTCGCATCGGCAACATCGTTCGGTTCGAGAATCGACTTCAAACCAAGTTCTCGCTGAACGGCAAGCTGGACCTGTTCTTTTCCTGCTCGCCCACTACCCGTCAATAATTTTTTAATCTCACGGGGCGAGTAGTCGAGAACGACGATTTCACGTTCTGCGGCCTGCATCAAAATTGCACCTCGGACATGAGCCATCTTGATCGTGGTCTGTGGGTTTTCAGGCATCGCGTAAACCTGCTCGATGGCGACCGCTTTGGGCTGATATTGTTCCATCACTTCTCTCAAACCAACGGCAATTTCGCAAATACGTTGCGCGAGTGTTTTATCAGCATCCGAACGAACGACTCCACCTTCTCGCAATACAGGACCGTTACTCGTTCGTTCGAGTACCGCGTATCCAGTACAGGTCAAAGACGGATCAATTCCCAGAATCCGCTCGGGAAGATCCGATTTCGGATCTGAAATTTCGGATTGTGGTTCGTGCGTTGTCATAGAGTATTCGGGTATTTGTCCATTTTGAGTAGGTCAGGCTGTGCCCAATAGTGTCCGGGATTCTGTTTGTTTGCACAACCTCGAATCGAGGATTGTATTTTTTGCCAGGCTTAGACTGTCGCTGTGGTAGATTTGACAACTTCTGATTCGTCACACTGCACGCGACAAACAA
>Ga0222718_10000764_pt1 | contig 33301 bp, 18 predicted proteins | sample C33_27DmetaG_FD_165045 | JGI IMG/M metagenome (GOLD analysis project Ga0222718, IMG submission 165045) | Estuarine water microbial communities from San Francisco Bay, California, United States - C33_27D | ecosystem: Environmental > Aquatic > Marine > Unclassified | place: USA: California...
CCAAAAGAGCCCTTATATCACCAACCTTTTCGCTATGCGAGAATGTCCTGCGCCACGTGTCCTGAAACATCTGTCAACCGATAATCTCGCCCAGCGTGTCGGTAGGTCAGTTTCTCGTGATCAAAGCCCATCAGATGGAGGATTGTGGCGTGAAAATCATGTACATGCACGGTTTTTTCAACCGCTCTAAGACCATGTTCGTCAGTGGCACCGTGAACAATGCCAGGTTTGACTCCTGCGCCTGCCATCCACGAAGTAAACGCCCAAGGGTGATGCTCGCGTCCTTTTGCATCGGCGGTGTTGTTGAACGGCGTTCGCCCAAACTCTGTCGTCCAGACAACAAGTGTGTCTTCCAACATGCCGCGTTGCTTGAGGTCTTTGAGAAGACCGGCAATCGGTTGGTCCACATTCTTCGCCAGAGAAACATGGCTCATCATGTCTCCATGCGCATCCCAGTTTCCTGATGAACCGGTATCGATCAATTCAACAAACCGCACGCCCCGTTCAACGAGTCGTCGGGCTGCTAGACATTGCCAGCCAAAACCGGTTGTCTGTCCGGGTTGAAGGTCATAACTGTCGAGAGTGGCCGCCGTCTCCTGTTTGAAATCAAAAGCATCTGGCACAGCCATTTGCATGCCGAATGCAGTTTCAAACGAGCGCATTCTCGCTGTCAGCACCGAATCCCGCCGAGACTCTTGGTGTGACCGATTGAAAGCATTTAGGGCAGATAACTCGAGTTGCTGTCGGTCGAGAGAGACGCGCGGAGTGATATTCGCAATCGGTTCCGCTCCAGGAACAACCAACGTTCCCTGATGGGCACCCGGGAGAAAATCGTTGGAATAGACTTGAGTCCCGGCATAAGTTTGCTTGGGAGCAATCACAACAAAACTCGGCAGGTTGTCGTTAAGCGTCCCTAATCCATAACTCGTCCACGAGCCGAGGCTGGGCCTCGCAAATGAAAACGAACCGGTATGCATTCCCAGAGTGGCATTGTAATGATTGGAGTGTGAAGTGTGGATTGAACGAATCATTGCAATGTCATCAACACACGTTGCGACATGCGGAAATAACGTGCTGACGGCAGTCCCGGACTCACCGTAGTTATGGAATTCCCATTGCGGGCGTTTGAGGTAAATCCGTTCGTAACCGGGACGGTCCTTAATTTCGGGATGGTCTGCCTTGATCTCTTTGCCATGGTCGCGGATCAACGCGGGCTTGGGATCGAAGGTATCCACATGCGAGACTCCGCCTGTCATGAACAGGAAGATAACTCGCTTCGCTTTCGCAGGGAAGTGCGAATCTCGACTCGTGAGAGAGCCCTTCTGTTTGGCGAGCAGTTGCTGAACAATTCCCGGAAACACAACAGAGCCAGCGACTGCTGATTTCAGAAATTGCCTCCGTGGGAGTCTTGAATTCGGCATTTTGTTTTAATCCAGGTAAAGAAACTCATTTGACGCCATCAGGACACGAATCAACGCCGACCACTTCTCGTCGGATATGCCCGGATACTCCTGAAGAAAACGGACTGTATTTGCCATCTCTGTCTCTGTCGGTTCACGTTGATACAGACTTCGGAATACATTGTTGATCCGTTCTTCATCACTCTGTAGGGATTTCAAATTTGTGGCGAATGCGGCTGCTTGCGAGTGAAAGAAAGAATCATTCAAAAAATAAAGTGCCTGTGTCGGTACCGTGGTGACCTGGCGCGTGGCTGTGCTGGAATTCGGATCCGCCCCGTCGAACAAAGCAAGGTACGGATGCCGCCGCTGCCGTTGCACCATTAAAAAGGCAGATCTCCGATTCGATTCATAGACAGCATTAAAGGGATCATGCTGAGTGAATTTCCACGACGATTCTGGAGGAAATGGATGGGCTCCATCGATACTCAGGTCGAGTCTCCGAGATACAAACAGCAGGCTATCACGAATCTCTTCTGCCGTCAGGCGGCGGCGTTCAAAGCGGCTCAGATAGCGGTTGTTGACATTTTCTTCAATTAATGCCATCTCTTGTCTACAGCTACGCTGATAGGCCCGACTATTAAGAATAAGTCGATGCATCGCTTTGATGCTGTAGTCATGCGTCTGGAATTGGGCTGCCAGCCAATTCAGTAATTGTAATTGGGCCGGTCGATTTCCGCGAGAACCGAAATCATTGGGAGTCGTGCTTAACCCGTGACTAAAATGTCCCTGCCAGATTCGATTGATCATGACTCGAGCAAAGAGTGGGTGTTGAGTGATCCACTCCGCCAAGTCCTCGCGACCACTTCCTGTTTCCATCGAGATCGCCTCGCCTCCAAACATCGAAAGCCAACGTCGCGGGACAACATACCCCGGTTTTTCAGGATCGCCTCGTTGGTGGAGAGAGGCATTTTGAGGTGTGCCTTCAACGACAGCATAGGCAACGGGAACAACGGATCCCGATTCTGACCCAGGAACAGGCCCGATTTCTCCCAGTGCCAATAAGAAATCGCCCGCTTCTGGCGATGCGACATGAGAGAGTTCAAAAGTGACTCCATCCAAATCACTGGGATGGGCATCCGCCACTCGTCCAGCAACACTGACCACAGTGTCGACCGGAGCAATCCAGGCAATCCCCACCGGATCTTTGGGACCAGGATGCACAAAGAACGATGTGGGCGGTAATTTCGTCCACACACCAACGTCTTGGTCTGATCGATTCACAAGGACGGACGGAGTTTCGCCAGTGCTCCACGATTGAAGTTCGCTGCGTTGCTCGACTGCCGGATATTTACCCATCAAAAATTGGGGTCGTCCGTCTGTGAAATACAGGAAGCACCATGTTCCGTTTTCAGAGACATTCGGGTTGCCGTGTAGCAGAGACGGGATCACCGATGAGAGATTCCACGAACGATTTCCTTCGACCTCCTTGATCTCCCATTCCACAAGTGTTGTGTCGGCTCCGTGCCCCTCGTTGGGCAATACCTTCAGCAGGAGAACTTCACCTTTTCGTACTCGAACCTGCTGCAAGCTATCGGACTGATCAGCAGTCAACAGCACTGATCCCCCTTCTGCCACTTTGGATTGAGAAAGCCGTTTCGACGACTCAGAAATCTGGCTTTGCGTTTTCGCCGTCAAATCGAGTCGTTGTTGTTCTTTTTTTGCGGCCAATGTTTGTTCGGGCCCGACAATCAACGGAACTAAGTCACGTGGTTGTCCCTTCGCTTCACACCCTGGAAACGGAAATCGCGTACTTTGAAAAATACCATAGAGAGCATAGTAATCCTTGGCAGAGATCGGGTCATACTTATGATCGTGACACCGCGCACAACTAATTGTCAGTCCCAGAAAACTCTTGCCGAGATTGTCGATGACATCTTCATGCATAAGATGGATGTCTTGGTCGATGTCATGACCAAAGCGTCTGGCGATGGCGAGATAGCCCGTGGCAATCACACCTTCATTCTGTTCAGCGGTACTCGCGTATTGTCGAAGTCGATCTCCCGCAATTTGTAACCTCACGAACTGGTCATAGGGCAGATCGCGACTGAAGGCATCAAAGACCCAGTTGCGGTATCGCCACGCATGTGGTAATGGCCGGTCAGTATTTTCCCCCGCTGTGTCGGCGTAACGCACAACATCCAGCCAGTGCCGTCCCCATTTGACACCATACTGTGGAGAATCAAGTAACCGGTCAACAACATTTGAGAACGCATCTGGCGAGTCATCCGCGAGAAATACTTGTACTTGTTCGAAAGTGGGAGGTAAGCCGGTCAAATCGTACGTCACCCGGCGAATTAATGTCCGTTTATCCGCACGAGAAGATGCGGTGATTTGCTGAACTGTGAGTGTCTGATTAATCAATATGTCGATTGGCTCAGAAGAGACACTCTTTTCAACTTGTGGAAGCGGCTGAAAGGCCCACCAGGACTTTGCCTCGTCAAAGCTCATGCCTTCAAGCTCTTCTGCCATCGTGCGAGGATCGAACGCTCCTGCAGTAATCCACTGCTTGAGTATTTCCACTTCTCCGTCATTCAGCTTGTCACCGGCATTGCCGGGAGGCATTTGAAGATCGGGATTTGAGCCGTTCACCGCTGTCATCAGAAGCGATTCATCCGGTTTGCCAGGTACGATCGCAGAGCCAGAGTCACCTCCTTTTTTCCAGCCTGCGCGACTGTCCAACGCAAGCCCACCTTCGGTTGTCTTCCCACTATGGCACCTGTAGCAGTGCTTCACCAATAGAGGACGCACCTTCGACTCAAAGAATACTTCGTCCGCTGATATTTCAGGTCGAATACAAAAGAAAATGATTGTTGAGATCCAGAGCCATCGATGTTTCATGATGTCACTTCAGTATTCGTTTCGTCGCACATTCTATCGGTTTCGCCCAAGGGAACTTCTTTCCCAAGAGGCATCCACCACGATCAATCGCAGGCGATTAACAGTATATCGGTTGCGATCTAATTGATGCCAGAACTTCATTCTAAGGGAAACACAGTATGTCTCGCTATAAATTACGAAATTCCGAAATAGTATTGTGATATGTTGCACATCGAATTTGACTACAATTACGAAGAATTTTCAGTTTACCTGCGTTACAAACAATCGCACTCATCAAAGGTCTCGCAATGGCAATTCAAGCGACGCGACGGGAATTCCTTGCCAGCACAGTTACCACAGTTGGTACTGGAGTCTGGTTTTCGACACAACCAACTCAGATTTGGGGAGCATCTCCCAACCAACGTGTGAATGTCGCTTCCATTGGTGTCGGCGGGAAAGGTTCCAGTGATACCGATGACGCAGCAAAGTTCGGACAAATCGTGGCGATCTGCGATATCGATGATCAACGACTGAAGCAGAAAGCGGCACAATATCCAGACGCGAAAACCTACCACGATTTTCGCGTGTTGCTCAGCGAGATGGGTGACGAGGTGGATGCGGTCACCGTTAGTACTGCTGACCATACACATGCGGCAGCGAGTGTCAGTGCGATGCGAATGGGCAAACATGTGTACTGCCAAAAACCGCTGACACATTCTCCTTCTGAAGCAAGGCTGATGCGTGAAACGGCGCAAAAGTACAATGTCGTGACACAGATGGGGAATCAGGGCACGGCTCACGATGGTTTTCGGGATGGAGTTGAGATGATTCGTAGCGGAGCCATTGGCGATGTGCGGGAAGTTCATGTCTGGACGAATCGACCGTATTCGGATTGGAAAGCGGGTAAGATGTACTGGAAGCAGTCTCCTCAAGTCACCTCTCGACCGCTGGAAACACCGCCAGTCCCGGACCACATCAAATGGGATCTCTGGCTTGGACCGGCACCTGTTCGACCTTATCACCCAGCGTACCATCCACACGATTGGCGCGGCTGGTGGGATTTCGGGACAGGAGCACTCGGCGACATGGCCTGTCACACAGCCAACTTGCCCTTCATGGGATTACATCTTGGCTTACCCTCACGAGTGAGTTCCAAGAGTAGCAAAGTGAATTTGGAAACCTACCCAGCCTGGGCAACGATTACATATGAGTTTCCGGCCCGAGGTGATTTACCACCGGTCAAACTGATCTGGTACGAAGGATCAGAAAATGGCAAGCGAAATCTTCCGCAACAGAAAATGCCCGGAAATCAAGTACCAACAGACAGCGGAGCGCTCCTCATTGGCGAAAAGGGGCGACTCTATTCTCCTGGAGATTCGGGAGATCAACAACAATTGGAAGTGAAAGGTCAAGTCACAACTTCCGAACAAACGCTGGAGAGGCTAGGAAGTGATGTCGGCCCCGATCAGAATCAGAAGCGTGAGTGGATTCAAGCAATACAAGGTCACTCAAATCCACTCAGCAACTTCGATTATGCGTCTGTCCTCACCGAAGCAATGCTGTTGGGGAATCTTGCTGTCCGCACCGGAAAAGCAATTGATTACGATGGCAGATCCGGCAAAGTCACCAATCTCTCTGAAGCAGCCGCTCTCGTCTCCCCTTCGCGCCGCGTTGGTTGGGAACTGTGAAATCAGTCAATCTTCATACGAATGAAACTCGTTTGCAAAGAAAAAAGTCTCGGCTGATGATCACTTTCCATATTTCTGATACGCCCAGTTTTTGAAGACTCCCTGGGCTTTCTTGCCGTCTCCGGGATAGCCACCATGTTGCACCATCCAGATGATGACGAGGTCCTTACCTCGATGGATTTCCATGTTGGTGGCATGTGCCCCGCCATGTCCGAACCAATCACTCCCGACCGCAAATCCTAAGCTGTAGTTGCTCTTGACGACGTCGGGAGTCTGGCGATGAATAAGTTCGTTCATCGCGGCTTCACTCAAAAAGCGTTTCCCTCCAAACTCACCGCCTCTTAGCAACATTTGGCAGAAGATGGCTGTGTCTGTTGCGGTTGAAAAGAGTCCTCCCGCCGGCATCGGAAAACGATTGCAGCGTTCTGTTAACGGTGAGATTAACTGACCGAGCCCGAATTCAACGAGATTATCTTTCGCTTTATTGGGGCGATACGATTTCGCCAGTCGAGCCACCTGTTCCGCGTTGGGCCAGAAGGTTGTGTCCTTCATCCCCAAGGGAGTAAACAACCGCTTTTGCATAAAGTCTTCGTACTTCTTGCCTGACACAACTTCCAAGACTCGCGCAGCAGTATTGATACCCGCGTTGGAATATTGGTAGTGCGTGCCCGGTTCGGTTTGTAGAGGAGTCATCGCATAACTGCGGACCGCTTTTTCTAGTGGCAGCCCATCGAGAGTGGGTTCTTCGATTGCCGATTTGAAAGGCAGTCCACTTACATGGCTGAGTACCTCACGGATCGTGATCGGATGAATTGCTTTACGCAGCAGGACACGGTCATCGTCTTTTTCTGCCACAACCATCTGACCTCGAAATTCGGGCAGATACTTCTCGACCGGATCGTCAAGAGCTATCTTACCTTCATCGACTAACATCAAGACCGCAACAGCCGTCATCCCTTTTGACTGCGAAGCAATCCAAAAGAGCGAGTCCGGTTTCATCGCCACGTTGGCCTCAATATTCGAATACCCAACGGTTTCAACAGACAGAATTTCATCCTGATTCGCGACCAGCGCCACGGCTCCCGCAAGTTCATGCTTCTCAACAAATGGTTGTAGCAGAGTGGACGACGATTGCGGTGTTTCAGCCGACAGATTGTGGCCGTGAACGATCATCAGCGACAACGCAACACAGGTGAAGGTCAGGGTTCGAAACATGAGTGGCTTTCGTAGGTTGAAGAGTCGTGAAAAGATTGAAAATAGGTAGCTAGAAGATGAAAATATAACGATCCATCATACTTCGGCGAGACGTTGGTCCGAGTCGCCGAAACGATCCCGTTGAATGCCACATTTGTCCATCATCGAAAGATACAAACTGCACATTTTGCGGTTTGGTTGGTCGATATAATCGAGGATACGACCGGTTTTGATTTGTCCGCCACCGCTGCCGAGCATGACCACAGGAAGTTGGTCGTTATTGTGACTGCCCGTCATCATGCTGGAGAGGTACAAGATCATTGAGTTATCAAGCAGCGTTCGTTCTCCTTCTTGAATCGCATCAAGCTTGCCCGTGATATAGGCGAGTTGTTCGACAAAGAACTGGTTTACTTTGAGCCAGTCGCCATTATTGGTGTGTGAGAGCAAATGGTGGATCATGTAGTCGATCCCCTGTGTCGGACCGCGATCAGAGATAAGGTTGGGGAATCGCAACGAGGAATGATCGTTGTTTAACTTCAAGGTGCAGACGCGCGTCGTGTCCGTTTGAAAAGCCAGAACGAGAATGTCGCACATCAGCCGCATGTGCTCATCGATGTCTTGGGGAACCCCATCAGCAGGGCGACTAATGTCGGGTTTTTGCAGTGTCGGTCGCCAACCTTGTAACCGGCGTTCTTTGCCAGCACTCTCGATGCGACGTTCGACTTCTCTGACTGATTCCAGGTATTCATCGAGTCGTTGGGAGTCCGACTTGCTGGTTTGACGTTTCAGATCTCGTGCCTCTTCGAGCACTGCATCTAATACGCTCGCGTCCGTGCGGCTGACTTCATCTCGAAATAACCGATCAAAAGCCAATGCCGGATAAAGTTCCAGTGGAGTCGGTGTCGTGGCAGAACTCCACGAAATATGCGAGCTATAAATCATCGAGTAGTTTTTGTGGAGAGCGGCAATCGAATGCTCACAACCCAGCACCAAGCTATCGACTTTCGTTTGACCGGCGTAATGCTTGGCAACGACTTGATCCATGCTAATGTCGGAGCGGATTTCTCCTCCATTCGCCAGATGCGCACCCGTTAACAAATTCCCCGTTTGACAACTATGAATACCACCGATGCGTGCTTGTTCATTATAGAGTCCACGCAGGAACAGCAGTTTTTCACGAAATGGATGCAACGATTCAAGCACTTTTCCAAGTTGCATTTGTTGGCCTTCACCCTTGGCCCACCATTCTTCGCTATGAAAACCGTTTCCAGAGAAGAGACACGCCAATCGTACGGGAGGTGTCGCGTCGCTGGAATTGATTTCGGCCCCGAAAGCTGAAAGAGATTCGAGCCACGGCAATGCCATTGTCACACCCAAACCGCGAAGCATTGTTCGTCTTGAACAGGTCATGGTAGTTCTCCGACTTCAGAGTTACGAATGCTTTGAAACTGGGGACTGTTAACAATGATCACAACAGCGTCGGTAACGCCGTTGTGATCGAGTTTCTGGCTCATTTCGTCAATTAATATTTGATCCGAGATTGTTGTGGATCGACCCAATGCGTAACCGAGTAAGCGTTGACAAAACAACCGCTTCACCACGTTTATCTTGTTGGTACGCAGGTAGTCGCGCAAGCCTTCAATCCCTTCAAAATCGATGCCATCGCGCAACTTAGCATGAGCGTTGATGGGCAAGTTGTTTGCATCCTGTTGGCGTAAACGACCGATGGCATCGTAGTGCTCCAGTGAGTATCCATATGGATCGATCCGGCGATGACAGACCGCACAGCCTTCGTCGTTGACGTGACGTTCGTTGATTTGTCGCATGGTCAACCCCTCGGTCGCGGCTACCTGTTCAGGAAGCTGGGGAACATTTGGTGGTGGTAACGGCAGCTTCTCCCCGAGTAATGTTTCCACAATCCAGTTGCCGCGCAGAATCGGACTTGTTCGTGACGCTCCCGCTTGTTTTGACTGTACGGCTGCAAAGCCCAGGATGCCGCCACGTCCAAATTGTTCGACCTCATCGACCCGACGAAAATGTGCGCCCTGCACATTGGGGATACCATAGTGCTGAGCCAATCGCTCATTCACAAAGGTGTAGTTCGCGTTCAGAATTTCGTCGACTGGGGAGTTATTAAGGAACAACTGTTGGAAGAATTGAATCGCTTCTTCGTTCATCGCCGTGCGAAGCTCATCGTCAAACGTCGGGAACAGAGTTTCGTTTTTCTCGTTGAAGACATCAAAGCCGCGAACATGAATCCACTGCGTCCCAAACTCAATCGCGAAGGATCGAGCACGATCATCGTGGAGCATTCTGCGAACTTGACCGGCGAGCACCTCGGGCTGTTGTAACGTTCCAGTGGCGGCAAGTTGACGAAGTTCTGTATCCGGCAGCGAGGACCAGAGGAAGTAACTCAATCGGCTAGCCAATTCCCAATCGCTGAGAGGTAGGGTGTCAGATTTCGGTTGCGTTTTATGACCTTGCCTCACGTGGAGCAGAAATGAGGGAGACATCAACACGCGGGCAATCAAACTGCGAAAAGCTTCTTCGTGTTCGATTCCTTTCTCTCGCAGAGATTCGTAGAGGGATCGCAACCCGCTTCTCTCTGCTTCATTTAAGGGACGACGATACGCATGCATCGCAAACTTCTCGAGTTGCAGCAATTGAGGCGCGGCCGCTTTGTCAAAATCCTCAATAAATGTGTCCGCGCGATGTTGGAATTCGGGGCGTTTCCCTTCAAAGAGGTCCACTAATTCTTGCGGTTGATCCTGTGTGACAAACCCGATGAACAACGGCAGGTATTCATTTTCGACGACGGAGAATTTTGTGATGAAGCGATGTTCGCTCCACAATTGTTCGAGTTCGTGTGCTTGTTCTTTATTCAGAAACAAATCGATTAGAGGCTGATCTTCGCGATGAAAAGTTTTGAGGCAAACAATTTCATCGAGTGGAATGACATGCGGATAGCAGATGTTGGGCGGAAAGATCCGTCGAAACTCGTCCAGTCCAGTTAATAGTTCATTTCGAGCATCGCTCTTCTCAGACACGGTGACAGGAGCAGCAGCATCCCACATGAGGTCACCGGTCGGTTTGTCCGTCGTGATTTGAAATTGCACGGCCGCACCATCATCCAGACTGCCATCGACGACAAACTGATAATCGCGAAACAACCCCAGCGGCAATCGTACAGAGACGACTTTGCTTGTCGAGAGCACTAGGTCATCACCCTCGAACATCTCGAATGCCAGACCAAAACGGGATACTTCAGGTGGTGCGGGTTGAGGCTGTTGGGGGAGTCGAGCTTTCAGCTGCTGCAAATCGAGGCGACTCAGCAACGGACCATCAAAAGACACAAGATGGTCGTACAACTTTCGACTGGCATCATCCGTTTCCATCGGCTGATTGCCGGTCAATAGTGACTGCAACTGTTGAGCGTACTTTGCGGCCTCTTCTTGACCGTTGACCGACGATACAGCTTGGCGCCATTTTGCGAGCAAGATGTTATTGTCGAGTGCAGACGCGGTTGCCGGTTGGCGATTTTTTGTGCTGCCCCTGACAAAACTCCAAACTGTGGCATTCCCCATTCGATCGGCATGCGGGTTTCCGACTGTAATATCATTCGCAACATCCGCGGCCAAATCCCAAACTCGTGGTTCCGGCCTTCCCACTTCGGTAATCGTGAAGGCAACTTCGGTCAGATCGCAAACATGGCTGGCATCCCGCGCGGCGATCGCGAGAAAAATCTGTTCCCCTTGCTTGATGGTAATTTCTTGCGATTTGAACGACGACTCTTTCCCCAAGTCGACGTTCCCTTCTTGCAAAACGACATTCCCGGTTTCCGTTTGGTTTTCGAGCCACCAGCGTACACCATTGCCGCAGGCAGGATGCGCGTGGTCAACCTTTCCTGTCACTTGAACGCGACCGGCCATGGGGCTTTTCCAAACTGTGCCGACGAATTCCGTCGGCATCGGGTGTACCGCCATCGTATGTCCCGAAATTCGACCGGGAACGTGTTCCGTTTTGTCGGACGCATTCGAGATCACGATGGGCAAGTCGACACCCTTGGGGCGCCAGCCATTGATGAACTTGTGCTCGGGATTAGGTGCCACTTCATCGAGCAGTTGCATTTTAATCGGCCCGACGATGCGTTTTGGTAGTTCCTGTTTTGAGTCGGACGAAATCGGTTGCACATTGAGAACGGCGATCCAGCGATTTAACCACTCTGAATCGAGTTTGTGTTTTTTCGCCAATTCTTTATTGGTCAGTGTGCGGTCATTTGCTTCTTCGACCGCAGCATTCAAATAGTCAGTCGTTTGAGCGAAGAGCCGAGTGAAATCGACTTCAAACTGAGGACCATAACTTGGATAGTCCCGAAGTTTGAGAACGCGACCATCCTCTTTTTGTAAACGTGGATTTGCAAAGCGAACGGTAGCCGACTCGCTGCCGAGGCTACGCGATTGCAAATACAACGTCACCTCTGATTGGCCCGGTTTTGCATCGAGTTTAAGGGTGAGAGTTTGTGACGATTGAATTGAGGGGTCTTTCTCCTTTTGGCGATGCGTGTTGACGTAGCTGCCAATGCGAGGATATTCCCACAATTGATCGAACGATCTTGAAACTTCAGCAACGAGCCCATCGACGTTATTCTCTGCCCAAAGTCTGCAGACACGCCCCATCGGATAGGCAGGCTGCTCAGTGTTTAGTGCATTCCACAGAATCGCCAGATACTGGGGACTCAGATCGCTCTCGTTTGCGACCTTGCTGATGGTTGTCTGCTTCGCTTGCAGAGCCGCGCGATGATCGACCAGAGCAACAACGTAGGGCCTGAGAGGGAGGCTTCCTTCGTGAGTGAACTGGCGGTAAAACTTCCGTAATTTTGCGAGACTTTCGTCGGTCCAGTCTCGTTTCGTTGTCGAGGCAGAAAATCGAAAACCGTCTGGCAACAGTATGGCGTGATTACTGACCTCTTTCGCAGCCTGAATGTATTTTGACATCATGGCCGGAGACATCGACAGTGCTTCGGCTGCATTTGTAAAGCCTTCGCCGGCGGCTCCGTCTGCCGGAAAAGTATTCGCAGGTTGCAGATCGATGCCCGTCAAATCGCGAATGGTGTTGTTGTATTCCGTGTTGCTAAGTCGGTGTAGCGGTACGAAGCCGGGATCGCCTGCGCGCTTGATTGCTTCCTGCTGCAATGTATTTTTGATCCAGTCGATCAACTTTTGTCGTTGCGTGTCGGTTGGTTGGGGTTCATTCTTTGGGGGCATCTCCCGCGATTCGAGCTGCAAGATCATTGCTTGCCAGGGCTTCAAATCTGCACGAACCTGCTTGATGGAAGCGAATCGCTGCAAGTCCAACTGCCCTTCCTTTTGTTCCGTGCTATGGCAGTCCAGGCAAAATTGCCTGAGGACATTTTGAACCTCCCGAAATTGTTCTGCATGTCCTTCATCGCCTACAGCAAATCCCGCAGGCAACATGAACAAGAGAGTGGGCAACAGCAACTGAGATCTCATTCGCCTGTTTCATTTCATCCAGATTAAGGTGAGCAATTCAACATCACTACACGCTATTGTACGAGTCGAACAAAGACGAGTTCAATGAGGATCGGATATAATGAAACATAATTGTGACATATTGTTCTTTCTGTGGTCTTCTGAGGAGCGTCATAATTTTTGTAGACTCAAGTGATACAAACTGAAAAGCTTACATGCCCGACGAGACGGCAATGAAAAGGGGAAATTGAAATGAGAAGTCTGCAAGTACTTCGATTCAAAGGGCTTTTATTCGCGATATTATTATTGAATACAGCGATCGTCTGTGCGCAAGAACAACCGTTTTTGCATTCGCTATTTACTGACCACATGGTTATGCAACGTGGGATCGAATCGCCAGTCTGGGGCTGGGCGAAACCAGGCGAGAAAGTCACCGTTTCGATTGCAGGCAAGAATGCCGTTGCAACCGCAGACGAAAACGGGCGTTGGCTGGCGAAGGTGGGCTCGTTGGAAGCAGGTGGCCCACACACGCTCAAAATCTCTGGACCGAATTCTGTCACAGTGAAGGATGTTCTGATCGGCGATGTCTGGATCTGTTCGGGACAATCGAACATGGAATGGCCGGTTGCAGCCACAAATAATCCTCAAGAAGAGATCGCTGCAGCGACCCATCCCAAAGTTCGCTTGTATGCTGTTCCCAAACGAATCTCGACAGAACCACAGCAGAACATTGCCAGCCAATGGCAAACCTGCACCCCTCAGACGATCCCCAGCTTTAGTGCCGTCGGTTACTTCTTTGGTCGTGAATTGAATCGACAACTGGATGTTCCGATTGGCCTGATTCATACTTCCTGGGGAGGAACCGTTGCGGAGGCATGGACCAGTGCAGAGGCGCTCAGCACGATGAATGATTTTCAGCCAGCCATAGAGTCATTCCATCAGATGGTGCAAGCTCAGAAAACTGGCACAAGAAATTTTGAAGAAGCGATGAACCGATGGTGGAATGACAATGTTCCCGGAACGAAACAGGCTTGGTATAAATTGGAAGCCAAAACGGCGGATTGGAAGACGATGTCTCTACCGGGCAGTTGGGAAGAACGTGGGCTGGACAACTTCGATGGCATCGTCTGGTTTCGAAAAGAGGTGAACCTGCCACCATGTATCGCTGGCAAAGCAGCACGCCTCAACCTCGGACCGATTGATGATCGTGATACCACTTGGGTCAATGGTGTTCAAGTCGGTGCGATGAATGATTGGAATGCGGAACGGAAGTATCAGATCCCCGCAGGTGTATTGAAACCGGGACGCAATATGGTCGCCATTCGTGTGCTTGATACCGGTGGTGGTAGAGGATTGCATGGCCAGCCGAATCAAATGATGCTGGAAGTTGCAGAAACTCAGGCGTTCAAAGTTCACCGAGACTGGAGATATCAGGTCAGTACACCTTTGGCTCAAACGAAACCAGCTCCTCAGCAAATGAGTAACAACCCCAATGTCGTGACGGTCCTGTATAACGGTATGTTGGCACCGATTGTGCCTTACGGAATAAAAGGTGCTATCTGGTATCAAGGTGAATCGAATGCGGGTCTCCCGATGCAGTATCGCACCTTGTTGCCCACCATGATCGGCGATTGGCGCAAGCAGTTTGGAGTGGGGGATTTCCCGTTTCTCGTCGTCGAACTTGCGAACTTTATGGCGGTTCAGCAAAAACCCGTCGAGTCAGGCTGGGCAGAACTTCGGGAAGCACAATGGTTAACAGCTCGTCACGACATAAATGTTGGATTGGCTTCGGCAATTGACATCGGTGACGCCGCCGATATCCATCCTCGCAACAAACAAGAAGTTGGTCGTCGATTGGCGCTCTTGGCATTGGATATCACCTATAAATGAAACATCGTTTCCGGCGGACCAGAATTCGAGTCGGTCACATTCAAAAACGGTAAAGCCTATCTTAAATTCAACCGGATTGGCAACGGAATGATCGGCAAAGGCGATCCCCTCAAAGGCTTTGCAATTTCTGGTGATGACAAGAAGTTTGTCTGGGGTGATGCGACCATCGAGGGGGACACCGTGATTGTTTCATCGTCGAAAGTCACCAAGCCAACTGCCGTTCGCTACAACTGGGCCAACAACCCAATCGGCAACCTCTATAACAAATCCGGCTTACCTGCCTCATCATTCCGCTCAGATGTTGAGTAGGCGCGTCGCGTTAATGAGATCGCGACGAAGAATGTTAGCGTCGTGTTCTCATTCCGAACCGTCTCGTTCGAACACAATAGAAACGCCCCGCTGTTTGAGGGCGTTTTCGAGTGCTTGGCGGTTTGTTTTTGTGGGATCGATCCAAGCGGTGGTGAGTCTATCACGAAAGCTTGCAGTGATCCGTTCTACTCCTTCGATTTTTTTCAAGATTTCATAGACAGCCATTGAACAGGCCATGCAATCCAAGCCAGTGATCGGAATCTCAATCCGTTCTAATTGGTCAGGAGGGACTCGACTCGGCAGTGTCGCTCCAATCGTGTGGTTAGAAAGATGACGGATGCGATTGTTAAGCCGGTCAATGGCTTGCTCTGGCTTTGCATTTTGAAACTCATCTGAATCGGTCGAACAAACAATCGTTGCTATGGCCGTTTCAAAATTTATCTCTTGTAGCCGGGCTTCTGGAAATTGCGCCATGAGGGATTTGAAATCGTCAACCCGCTGAGACATGAACAGTCCAGTCACTTGAACAGTCACCGTCAACGCATTGTCAAACTGATACTCACGAGCTTTCGTCTTCTGGACAGTCTCCGGCTCACGCACAACGGGTCGGTCAATGCTGGGGAGCGAGGTTGCCATCATCATTCGATGTGGATGTTCAATGATTGCTGCGACTGAACGAGTGTTCGTTGATTGAGGAGATTTGATGGCCGCTGTTTGTCCTGTGAACAATGTGCTGGCAATCACTTCGTGCAACAAAGTTCGTATGCCACCATTTCGATATTTTGTTCGACGGACAATTTCATTGATCTTTGCCTGATCGCTGAATTGAATACTACGTCCGGTCGAGTAGACGACAAATTGCTCAGCTATATTTCTCAGTAACCGATCGTGATCATTTGTCATAAGGGCCTGATATTGCTGAATGTTTTCAAAATTTTCCCCAGTAACGAGCTTGCTGGAAGTATCCACTATCTGGCCCAATCGAAAGCTGATTCCGATCAAGGGATCAATTGAGCCGCGAGGCGCAGAATCGCCTTCGCCGATGGACCGATAGCGATTTCGATATCCACCAATCACGTCGAATGCTTCCAGTGCGAATCCCGGAGGGTCAATACGTTGATGGCAGGATGCACAAACTGTGTGGTCACGATGTTTTTCCAGTTGCTCTCGAATGGTTGTCGTCCCACGCACATCCGGCTCGATGGCAGCGACATTCGCAGGAGGTGGCTCGGGAGGTTCGCCCAGCAAGCGGTCAAGAACAAAGGCTCCACGAGGGACTGGCGAAGTTGTTGTTCCATTTGCAGTAATCTTGAGTATTGATGCCTGCGTCAGAAAGCCACCACGTGGACAGTCTGCGGGGAGCGATACGCGACGCATTTGAGTTCCGCGAACACCCGGAATGTCATAGTGAGCGGCGAGTTTCTCGTTGACTATGACAAAGTCCGATTTCATAAAATGCGAGGCGTCGAGATCTTTCTCAAGCAATTCACGAAAATAGGCTCGAGTTTCAGCAACCATTGTGTCTTGTAAGTACGGGCTGAATTCCGGGTAGAGTTTTTTGTCTGGGTCTGTCGATGCGATTTGTGACAACTTGAGCCATTGACCTAAAAAGTCGTCAATAAATCGTTGTGATCTCGGGTGCCTGAGTAAACGCTCGATTTCAGAATGAAAAACCTGTGGATCTGTTAATGTTTTGGCTTCGACGTGTTTCAAAAGCTGCGCATCTGGAAGTGAATTCCATAGGAAGTACGAAAGTCGACAGGCAATGGCATCATCGTCGGGCTTCTCAGTCGGTTCGATGTGATACAGAAAGTCTGGAGAGACCAGAGCATTGCGATAGGCAGCACGCATGGCGAGTTCAAAACAATCCCCGGCTTTAATTCGCTCTTGAACTATGCCCACGTATTGTTGTCGCACGTCATTAGAAACTGCACGACGAAATAGACGTGGTAGGAAATCGGCGAGTAGTCGATCAGCATCAACCAGAGGGGCTTCACTTTGTACCGACCATAGCCCCAGTTCGGGATCGGGACGGTTCCTGCCTGCCCCAATCTGCCGAGGGCGCTTTCGTGATGGCAGTCGTGTTTCAGGATGCTTTCCTGGATCAAATTTGACCAAGGGATGGTCACCAAAGAGGACTTGATGACTTTGGGGTGGCCAAGTCTCGTAAAGCGGACCTTCAACATCGAGCCAATCAACGGCAATTCCGGGACCGGTAAATTCCATCGCTCGACGCTTCTTGTTGTAATTAGCTGTGGGAGCAAGTGACGCGGTATTGAAGCCGATCAGCTCGTTGTGATTCAACCAGACCGTCAACTCATGTTCCTGAGCGTGGGTCTCAGGAGCGTTGAAGTAACCGAGTACATAGCTAGGATGCTGTCCGCCGCGACCGTCGCCGGTTAGTTGCACGACCGACAGTCGCGCAGCTTCCGTTCCACGACCGGGAAGCATTTGCCCTTGATCCCATTGGAACCCCCACAACGAAGTTCGTACGCGATACCTCGCGGGGTAGATCGTTACATGTTCCATAAAATACGGGCTGACCGACTCATCTTCATGGCGGAACAAGCCGACGGTCGCACCATTACGAAAAGAGCCCCAACGTTCGTGAGCCCCCTGATCCAGATGATTCTGCTCTGCGGCTGGAGGAAATTCCGGGTCGGGTTGTTTGCTTTTCAGCAACACTCCGTCACCATTCATGACAATGTGAGCAACAAAACCTCCACGATTGACGAGTGAAATCCGCCGTGTGTGAATTGTTGGCGGTTTTGGACGTGTGGCGATGGCGTAGTCGAGAATGTGGTCCGCGGCTTCGAGGTACTTGGCGATATTCACATGTGAAATATCGAGAGCTTCAACATGCTTATCGAATCCTTGAGCCGATCCATCTGCGGGCAAGTTGTTCGCCAAGGCAATTCCCGGCATGTCGAAGAGATCGCGGATTGTGTATTCGTACTCGGTGCGGGTCAGTCGTCTTAAGCGAGGAGCGTCTTTGGCAAATAATTGCTCAGCTGCCTGTAGAGATTCTTTGAGTGAGAATAACTTGGCGTTCCGCTCGTCAGAGGTTGGTTGTTGAGCGTCTTTGGGGGGCATTTCTCCGGAGGCGATGCGATCATAGACCTTCACCCAGCGACGAAAGCTTTCCTCGTCTGTAAAGTCGGATGACAAAGACGTCAAGTCAAGCGTCGCTTCTTGAGTCGTCGTGCCGTGGCAATCGTGACAATACGTTTGGAAGAAGTCCTCGGCCTGACTCTGCGAACACAAAATGACGCTCAGCAGAATCATCAACGCACTCACTATGCTATTTTGTCTTGTCATATTGTTGTCTACATCATTTCCATGCCGCGCATTGTGCTTGTTCCGGTTGAAAAGTGATTGGTCTCGATGCCCAATCGTTGCAACATCGAGACGTAGAGGTTCGATAATGGGTAGTTGCTCTCGCGGTCGAAGACGCGATGCTGACCATGCTTGAAACCGCCACCAGCAAGCAAAACCGGGAGGTTGACGTTGGAATGCGAGTTGGCACTCCCCATGCAAGTTCCATAGAGCACCATCGTCTGATCCAACAGCGACCGTCCACCCTCAGAAGACTCGCTGAGCGAGGTGAGAAAATGATTCAGACTGTCGAATTGCCCCTCTTCGTGACCTCGCAGTTCTGCGAGCACTTCAGGCCGGTTTCCATGATGTGTGATGTTATGGATGACGGTTGTGTCGATGAAGAGCGATGCAAAGCGAGTGGAATCAGTCTCCAAGGCAAGCTTGATGACGTCGAACATCATGCGAGAACGTGCCACGAATTCGCGCGGATTCATATTCTCTATGGGAGCTTTCGCATCGACAACCGGCTTTGGACGATACTCCCATTGCTGTGCACTTTGTAAACGGCGTTCCAGTTCGCGAACGGATGTTAAATACTGATCCATTCGCTGCTGATCGGCTGATGAAAGTGAACGGTTCAGTCGCTTCGACTGTTCTCCCACAAAGTCGAGTGTGCTACGTCCCTGCCTCAACGATTCCACGCGTGCTTCGGTTTCATCCGCACGGCCCTGTATAAACAGTTTCTCAAACAGTTTGTGAGGACTCCCCTCAGCCGGAATCGGTGCGCCGCTACGGGTATAGCTGAGCGTGGCATTTTCATTGGTGATCGCCAGCACTAACGACGGGAACCTGGTCTCATTTCCCAATTCTTCCGCGGCAAGTTGATCGAGGGAAACGCCATTGCGAAAGCCACCTCGCTCGGGATGTGGCGTGCCCGTCAAGAAACATTTCTGAGCAGCATGCCCACCAGTCACTCCCGGCAAACTGACCCCGGAAAAGACTGTGAGCTTATTCCGATGTGCCGCTAATCGTTCAAGGTAAGGGCTGGCGAGATAATCGTATCCCTCGCCTTCTGGAAAGAAATAACGGGGAAGAATGCCCATATTAGTTTGGATTGCGACCATCCGTCGAGGTGCAGTCGTTTGACTTTCTTTTGCAAATGCGGGTTGCATCGCATCGAGAAAAGGAAGAGCCAACGCCACACCTGTTCCGCGAACAAGCGTATTTCTCAAGAGTGCACGTCGCGAAATAACATTCGGAGGCAAGTTTGATGTCTGCATATTTGAGTGATCCTTGAAGGACATACCGAATTCATTGTACATGAAGTCGCTCAATCTCTACCATTGTATTACGAGATATGAGAATGATATTGTAACATGTTGCAATGAGGTGCCCTTCGACTTACATTCTGAGGTGGCTTACAATTCTTATTCCTTCTTGTTTTTACAGCCTCACTCGCATCAGAAACAACTGACATGCAGGCACAGATCTCGACATTGATCTTCATCTTGGTGTTCTGCACGCCCGCAGTCGCAGACATTCAACCGTTGCTATCTCTGTTTTGCGTTGATTGCCATGGACCCGACGAGCAAAACTCAAATATCGATTTTTCGTCGTTTGATGACGAACGCATCGCCAGGCGTCAGCGGAAACTGTGGCGGAAAGCAATCGCTCAAATTGACGCCGGCCTGATGCCACCATCAACAGCAGTCCAACCCACTCCGGAACAACGCGACGCTCTACTCACCTGGATGCAACATGCCGTCAAAACAATTGACCATCATGATCCCGCCAATCGTGATCCCGGACCACTCTTGATGCGTCGGCTCACTTTAGCCGAGTACAACAATACGATTCGCGATTTAATTGGGTTCGAGTACGACGGTGCCGTCGTTGGCATGACCGAAATCTCTGATGCAGGAAATCGATTCGGAAACTTGTCGGCGGCCCTCGATATTTCGCCCAGTCAAATGGATAAATATTTTGCGGCCGCCCATGGTATTCTGGACCGACTGTTTGCGACGGAACTCAGTTCCAGCGTCGATGGACAAATTCGGGAACGGGCCAGAGCATCGCGAGAAGCCATGTTTGGGCTGAATCCCGGTGCGTGGCGAAAAGCAGAGACGAAAGTGGAACCCGCTGAAGGCGTTGAATGGAAAGAGTCTGCGGAGAGTATTATCTCCACCTTTGCCCGGCAGGCATATCGACGCCCTGTCGAACAATCCGATATTGCTCCACTCATGAAGTTGTTTGAGGTGTCATCGAAGCAGGGAAATGGGTACGTCGAATCCGTTCGCTTGGCGCTGAAGGCTGTCCTCGTCTCGCCGCATTTCCTCTATCGACTCGAAACCCACCACAAAGGAGACGCCGGGGATGTCATCCCTGTCAGCGACATTGAACTCGCTTCGCGACTCTCTTATTTCCTGTGGTCCAGTATGCCGGACAAACGACTGCTCGAACTTGCAGAACGTGGTTTGTTAAGCCAAGCCGGCCCCTCGATCGAACCCGTACCTTTCCGGGGAAGTCCGATTCGACAAGCAGGTTTCGAGACCCACCAGGGAAACAACCACGAACGAGTATTTGACGGCGATCCGCTCACTTTTCTGGATGGTCCCGATCACAACAGCTATTGGATCGGTCTCGATTTCGGCAACCCAGTCACGTTCAACCGCATTCGCTTTGCTCCACGACCAACACTCGAAGGGCGTATGATAGGTGGTGTCATTCAAGCCTCTTCAACGGCCGACTTCAGCGAGAATGTGGTGGAGATTTTCGCAATCAGCGAGGCACCTCAAAAAGGTTGGACGACGCGGGAGTTGGATTCACCACTCACTTATCAATTTGTTCGTTATCTTCCCCCACCGAACGCATTTGGAAACATCTCTGAACTGGAAATTTGGGGAATGGCCCCGGGTACCGTTTTAGAACAACAAGTCGAACGCATGCTGGCAGACCCGAAAGCAAAGGCACTTACCGAGCAATTCGCGATGCGCTGGCTTCAACTCGATCAACTTTCGACGGCTCGACCCAGCACCGAATATTTCCCGACGTTTAACTGGAAAATGCGGCAAGCGATGTACGAGGAAACCTTCACATTCTTTGATCGACTACGGCAAGACGATGGTAATCTTCTTGATCTTCTCGATGCTGATTACACTTTTGCCAACGAAATTTTGGCAGCGCATTATGGAATCGATGGTGTCTCTGGGAAAGATTTCACGCGAGTTTCTCTGACTCCCGAACAGCATCGTGGTGGTCTATTGGGAATGGGCAGCGTACTGGCGATTACATCTCACACTTCGCGCACGAGTCCCACACTTCGTGGAAAATGGATTTTGGAAACGCTTTTCGGCACGTCTCCTCCTCCTCCACCTGCGAATGTGTCCCAATTGGATGAAGCGAATTCGGACACAAAAGAGCCATTGACGTTTCGCGAGAAGCTAGCCCAGCATGCCCATGACGCCTCGTGTGCTGCCTGTCATCGTCGCATGGATCCGTTGGGATTCGCCTTGGACAATTACAACGCCGTCGGACAATGGCGACTCAGCCATGGTAGTCAGCCTCTGGATGTTTCCGGCTTGCTGCCGAATGGAGAGTCGTTTGCCGGTGTCGACGAACTCAAAGGAATTCTTGTTAACAGGCAAGACGAGTTTCTCCGGAATCTGACCGAGCAAATGTTGATGTACGCTTTGGGCCGCGAACTCGATTTTTACGACGATGGCCCAGTCCGAAAGATTGTGCAGGAACTCGAACAGAACAACCATCGGCTTTCGGTGCTCGTTTCTGGTATCATCAATAGTTATCAGTTTCGTCATCGCCTCAACACCGATCACTCGGCACTGACGAATTAAGCGATTTGCGAGCTCAGCCTATGAAAATCACCCGCCGTCAACTGTTACGCAGCGCAGGTGCCAGTGTTGCGCTGCCGTTTCTTCCTTCGTTGCTTTCCCAAGAAGCTCGTGCAGCCGCAGACTCTTCGGGGCCGCCAATGCGAATGGGCATTTTCACGGTGGCTGGAGGTACGGTCCTCGAATCATGGAAGCCAGAAACAGCGGGTAAGCTCGACAAATTGCCCTCGATTTTACGTCCGCTCGACTTTGCGAAAGATCACCTCACGGTCGTCTCTGGACTCTGCCAAGATGGTCGGAGCGAAAATCTCAACGCGCATGAACATTGTGCCTTCACGCATTTGACGGCTGCTCCCTCTGTCAAGAAAGAAGGCGGTCAACTGTTCGCGAGTCCTTCCGTCGATCAGGTTGCCGCCAGTGTATTCGCGAGTAAGACTTATCTGCCATCGCTCGAAATCGGAATGACACACAATCAGTATTCGTTTCGGAGTGCAAACCGAATCGCACCGTTTGAAGCGAATCCACGTTTGGTCTTCGACCGTATGTTTCGTGGACGATCACCGGTTGTTCCCAATTGGAAACGACGCGCGGCCGCTGTCGATCTTGACAAGCAAGTCATCACGCCTTCTTCGCCGGATCGCAAGGTAATCGATTTGGTCCTCGCACAGGCCAACGACCTGCGACGTCAAGCGAGCAAAGCTGATCGCGAGAAGCTGGAGCAGTATGTCGAATCAGTGCATTCGCTCGAGACTCGGATTGCTTTCATCGAAGAGCAACATCAGCAGGAAATTCTTGATCTTGCTTCTCCGGGACCATCGCAATTGATCATCCCTGAAAATCTTCCGCCGGAAGGAACTCCGATTTGGGAGATCACGCATCCCATCGACAGAGACCCCGAGCGACAGGGGGAATATATCAAGCTCTTGGCAGAGCTAATGGTACTCGCATTCCAGACCGACACCACCCGTGTCGCGACCATTGCCGCGGGAAGCGATGAAGCCATGTTTCCCGGTGTTGTGACCGTTGGCTACGAACGGCATTGCCACACGATCGAACATCAAGGCAACGCGGGCCGCGTCGAAGATGCCGACCCCATTGCTCGTGAAGGCTGCCGCCAAATTCACGCTTGGTATACGTCGCTGTTTGCTGAAATGCTGCGTCGCATGCAAGAGATTGACGAAGGTGGTCGTTCGCTGCTCGACAATACTTTGGTTCTTTATACATCCTATATGGCGAATGGTGGTCACGGTCGCGATGATTATCCCGTGGTCTTAGCGGGTGCAACTGGTCAGTTGAATAAAGGCCTCCATCTGACCTTTGAAGATCACGCACCGATGGCGAATCTCTATGTCGAAATGCTTGATCTGATGGGCATCTCGACAAAAACGTTTGGCAACAGTCACACATCCCGCTTCGCGGGAAATCTGAATGGTCGGTTACCGGGGTTGCGTATTATGTAAGTGAGCAGTGGATGGCAGAAACATGGCATCACAGTCAGTCGATTTTCTTACCTACTACCAACTATTAGATACCAGTCTTCCAGGAAAGATTATTTATGTTCAGCGCTGTCGGTCACAATGGTTTGCGCATGGTCTCATTAGATGGGATCGATTGGAGCAACATACAAACTGGCAAAGAAGGGGAAACATTTCGAGCTGTCTGTGCAGGGAATGATCTCATCGTGGCAGTCGGTTCCTACGGCGGGAGCAATCTCTTCTCAGCGACTCGAGACGGCATCACTTGGACACACAACTCACAGGACGCACAGTACTCAAAATATATCCGAGGCATTGGCTTCGGCAACAAGCAGTTTCTCGGGCTGGGTGGCGATCCGGGCAGTGTAGGGAGCAGTAAACCGTTCACGATGACGACAAAGGATGGCATCTCGTGGAACGATCCACATCAAGTAGGTGGCAAGAATATGCTGCGGAGAATCGCCTGGGGGAAAAATCGCTTTGTGGCGGTCGGTGATCGCGGTCGCCGGACGACTTCAGTTGACGGGATCACCTGGTCTGATGCTGAAGAAGTGAAAGCCATCGACACACTCATCGATATCGCTTACGGAGCGGGTCTTTTTGTAGGCGTTGGTTTGCATGGTTTGCGGATGACGAGTGCCGATGGCCTTACTTGGACCGGTCTTCAGAGAGGCGAAGAGGGCGAACATCTCAATTCGATTCTCTGGGCTGATGATCGATTTGTGGCAGTCGGTTTCGGAGTCACATTCAGTTCAACCGATGGACGCACTTGGAAACGTCTGCCCAATCAGTCCGCTCCACAAACCGCCACCTTCGGCAACGGCATCTTCGTCGGAGCCTCTTGGCGGGGGCGAATGTTCCATTCGTTGGATGCCGTGACGTGGAAGCCAGTTTTCAAAGCAGAACAGCATGTGGAATCTTTGTGTTACCTGAGCAAGTCAATATGATCGATTATTTCATCTCTCTGGCCGCGTTGAATCTCATTCTGTTCTCTCTCGTCGCGAATGCACAAGAGGAGGCTGAAAAAGTGACGACCTCGTCGCCGAATTTTACCGATGACATCAAGCCAATATTGAGAACGCACTGTCTGAAGTGTCACGGTGATGACAAGCAGGAGGCAGGGCTGAATTTGCAAAGTTACGGTTCACTGCTCCGTGGCGGAAGCAGTGGCAAAGTCGTAGAAGCAGGACGATCAAGTCAAAGCCTGTTGTTTCAGGCCATCACGGATCCTGATGATGATGCCCGAATGCCACCCAATAGCCCGGCGATTGCCAAGCCAAAGATTGAACAAATTCGCAAATGGATCGACAGCGGGCTGTTGGAAACGGCCAACAGCAAATCGATGGTGAAGACCCGCAATCTCACATTCAAACCGAGTGTGAGAACGGATGGGGAATTCGACGGACCGCCCGCGATGCCAACAAACTTGCCTGCGATCGATGCTCCCAATCTGACGCGTCCGTTTCCCGTTCTTGCAATGGATGCCAGTCCCACTGCACCGTTGATTGCAGTTGCCGATCAGGATCAAATCCGGTTTCTCCATACCAAAACTAAACAGGAAATCGGGCGAGTGGCTTTCCCGGAAGGGATTCCCCAAGTCATTCGGTTCAGCCGCGATGGTGTTGTCCTGATGGTCGCTGGCGGTCGCCCTGTCGAATCGGGGCGTGTCGTACTATTTGACGTTGATTCTGGAAAGCGACTGGCTGAAGTAGGAGATGAAAATGATGCTGTGCTTGCGGCTGATCTCAGCCCAAACCAACGGCTCGTGGCCCTCGGTGGATCGGGGCGCGTCGTCAAAGTCTATTCGACGACAGAGGGAACACTGCTCTACAAATTGATAAAGCATACCGATTGGGTCACGGCGATTGCGTTCAGCCCTGACGGAAAAAAACTGGCGACTGCGGATCGCGCAGGAGGTCTCCATTTGTGGGATTCTGAAAGTGGAGGGATTTTATTAAATCTTGAAGAGCACAAAGCCGCTGTGCGTGCGCTCGATTGGCGAGACGACAGCCGCCTGTTGGCATCGGCGGGAGAAGACGGTCGCATCGTCTGGTGGGATACGAATGACGGCTTTCCAGCCGTCAACAAGCCAAACGCTCATCCACCACAACGTCCGCAGGGAACATACGGCACCATTCCTAACGGCGTGTTGGCTGCTCGGTTCGATGCCATAGGACGACTCGTCACATCGGGTCGTGATCGCATGGTTCGAGTATGGGATGTCAATGGAGGCAAACTTGAAAAGTTCAAACTCGAAAGCGGGGTTCCTTTGAGTGTGGTCCTCCCGAATTCCGGCAATGACCCGGTTTCAGGCGACTCGGCGGGCAACATCATCTTCTGGAAGAAATAGGTTCACAACTTACGAATTCACGATAAGAAATGAAGCCATGAAAAAGAACAAAGTCAATCAATCAGGCTGTCCAGAGTTTCGTGCGATGACTCGGCGACAGGCTCTGCAAACGGGCATGTTTGGTGCCTTGGGGATTTCGCTGAGTGACATGCTCCGTCTGGAAGCTGCCGACAACGATGCGTTCACTCAGTCGGCAGGAAAAACGAAGAAAGCGAAAGCACTGAGTGTGATTCAGTTGCATCTGGGCGGAGGGTTTCAGCAACAGGAATCATTCGATCCCAAGCCAGAAGCTCCCGTTGAGATTCGCGGTTCGTTCGGTGTGACAAAAACCAGGTCGAGCGAAGTCCTCAGCGACAACTTCCCACAAACTGCCAAAATCGCCGACAAGGTCACAATCTTGCGAAGTCTGGTCGGTCGCGTGCCAGATCATGGGTTGGCGACATACCATTTATTTACAGGGTATCCCAAAACGGCGGTCATCGATTATCCGCAGATGGCATCAATCGTATCGCACGAACTCGGAAAGCGGGGCGAACTTCCGCCCTATGTTGCCATTCCCAATAAGAATCCTTTTTCGGGAGGAACGGGATTTATTAGCAGTGCCTATGGTCCCTTTGAACTGGGATCGGATCCAGGAGCACAGAATTATCAAGTGCGAGATTATTCCCTTCCTGAAGAAGTTTCGTCCGAACGCTTTGAACGAAGATTATCGGCACGGCAAATCGTCGAGCAGCGTCTCCGCGATCAACAAGTCGATCCCAATACGCTCGAAACAATGGACGATTTCTATCAACAGGCACAAACACTGTTGACCTCCTCCCAAGCACAAACAGCCTTTCGACTCGATGGCGAAACCGATGCGACATTCGACCTCTACGGTCGCGATGTGGTCGGCCTCAAAGGCCCCGATAATAAGTTTCACCCCAAGGGTCTCGCTGAGCGTCTTATCGTCGCGCGGCGCCTTGTGGAATCAGGCGTGCGATTTGTGACCGTGACTTATGGAGCCTGGGATTGTCATGTCGATGTTCGTTCTAACACGCTCGATCAAATGCCAGCTCTCGACCATGCGATTGCCGGTCTTGTAGCCGACTTGGATCAACGCGGCCTGCTCGACTCAACAATATTCTGGGTGACTTCCGAGTTTGGTCGCACGCCCAAAGTGAATCGTGACGGTGGACGCGATCACCACGCGCGTTGCTACTCAAATCTGATTGCAGGAGGTGGATTTACTCGTGGGCAAATTTACGGAGCAAGTGACGCCACCGGAGGCGAACCATCGCGAGATGCGCTGCCGCTGGAGAGCCTGTTGTTCACGATCTATCACCAACTGGGAATCGACGCCAATAAAGAGCTGCTCGCTTTCGGGACGCGTCCGATTGAGATCATCAAGAATGGGAAACTCGTGGAAGGTCTGTTAAGTTGAATTTGAGAACAAGAATTTCATTAGCGCTGTTGTTGCTGACCACAGCTCCTGCGGTCGCAAATATGGTCAAAAATATCGAAGCTGTGCGACCTCGAATCGGTCAGCGAGGGACAACGGTTGACGTCCGTATACAAGGGATTTCACTCACCGATCCTCGTCAAGTCATATTTTTTCGACCCGGCATCAAAGCGATCGACATCCAACCGTCACAAAAAGTTCCTCGGCGAGGGTTTGCTCACGGTGGAACGATTAGCGAAGAAGTGCTCTGTCGGTTTGAAATCGCCGCTGATTGTGTTCCCGGCGAGCATGCGTTTCGTTTGCTGACAGCGACTGAACTGACTTGCATTGCCACATTTCATGTCTCTCCGTTTCCGGTGGTCGATGAAAAGGAGCCCAATAATGCCTATCCTAATGACACCTTAGCAACTGCGATGCTCGTCAATGGGAATACCACCATTCGCGGACAACTTGGGAACGGTGGTCGAGCTGATCGCGACCTGTATCGTGTCGAAGGAAGCACAGGGCAACGGCTTTCCGTCGAGGTCGATTCCGCGCGACTGGCAGATACTCATTATGGCGACTCCGAATTCGACTTGGCCATCAAAATTCTCGATGCTAATGGAAGCGTTCTGGCAGCCAACGATGATAATTCCCTGCATCTTCAGGATCCCGTAGTCAGTACTAAACTCAATCAAGACGGGCCGGTGTTTGTCGAAGTGCAACGATCGATCTTCACGCCTCGCGAAACGTTGTACTGTGTCCATATTGGAGACTTTCAGCGACCGCGCGCTGCCTACCCGCCGGGAGGACAGACGGGAACGGAACAATCGATACGGTTTGTCGGTGATCCACTGGCCGACTTTGATAACAGGGTTTCCTTTGAGCCTCATGGAGGCCCTTCCCGAACGATTCACCACTTTGGAGAGGCCCCTTCACCGATAAAACTGCGGAACAGTCCGTTTCCAAACCTGTTGGAAGAGGAAAATTCTGAAGTGAATCGCGTTGACCGTTTTCCGATTGCCATTAACGGCATCATCAACACACCCACCGACACCGACAGCTATCGCTTTTCTGCGACAAAGGGCAAACGCCTGAGAATTCGCGTGTTGGCGGCCTCGCTTGGATCGCCAATTGATGCAGTCATTCGGATCCGACCGATTAATGAGAAGGGGCAACCCGGCCCTATCGAACTGGAATTGGATGATGCACCGCTACCCGACCATGATATCTTCGGAACCGGATTTCGCGGCGGTGGAGGCTTACAGGAAGCGATCGATCCAGCCGTCCTCTGGGAGGCAAAGCAAGAAGGCGATTATCTATTGGAGATTCGTGATCCGAGTGGTTCGGGCGGGCCAACCGCTGTGTATCGGATTGAGATGGAGCCGCCACGAACTGTCGTTCAGACTTTGCTGAGTAGCGCCACTTTTGATTGGACCGAATCAACCCGTGTCTCGGGACTGGCAGTTCCCCGAGGTAATCGCTGGACCATCAACTTCAGTCTTCCCCACGGACAATGGGACCAGATCAGAAGCGATTACGATCTCGTCGCTCATGGACTTCCAGTGGGAGTTCGATTGATCACCCCCAGAGTTCCGGCGGCCGCGACTCGCTGGCCGTTACAGTTTGAAGTCGATGAGTCGGTTCAGCCGACCGGGGCTGTATTTACTCTCGAAGCCAAGCCGGTCGATGGTTCGCAACATGTGGATACGCGTTCTCAACAAAATGTCCCCTTTATCAATCATTCGGGCGGAGACGCATGGCGCACCGTTCGTACCGAGCAATACATTCTGGGGGTCACAGACCCGGCTCCGTTTTCGATTCACGTCGAAGCACCCAGTGTTCCGATTGTGCGAGGTGGGGAGATGGCAATCCCGATTCGAATCACCCGACACGGAGATTTCAAAGGAAGTGTTGCGATTCGTTGCGGAGATGTTCCACGATCAATTTCACCTCCGCCACCGCTGATGATTCCTCCAGATCAGAATGAGTGCATATTGCAACTCGGAGCACAATCGAATGCTCCCCTAGAATCGTTACCGCTCTATGTCATTGGTAGCACTGTTCGAGACGACATCGATGATTATCTCGGTACCGGACACATTCGCGTGTCATCCAAAATTGTCACGTTACAAGTCGCACAGCCATATCTCGAATTGCTCGCTCAACCGGAGAGTATCCGTCGAGGAGAGACCAAACCGTTCGTCTGGACTGTCCGTCAGCTCACACCGTTTGAAGGAGAAGCGGAAATCACGCTTCTCGGGCTGCCAAAAGGGGTCAGTATCGTTAAACCGATCCCCACCATCAACAAAGATTCCACAGAGGTCACATTTCGGATTAAGGCGACCGACGAAGCACTATTGGGCCAAGCAAACGAGTTGACCTGTGCCGTGCGGCTTTCGGTCGGACAGCAACAGATCGAGCAACGGACGGGCAACGGCATTTTAAGAATTGATCCCGCAAAGGTAATACCGTGATTCAGGCTGACTTCCAAACATCACCAGCTTTGCAACGAAGCCAAGGCAAACGATTTTCGCTTTGTCTTGGTGTGTTCATGTTTTGTTGCACCCTTAATTCAAATCTACTCGCTGAAGATGTCAGCTTTCAGCAGGACGTGATGCCGATCCTGTTTCGGGCCGGATGCAATTCAGGAACGTGCCACGGTGCAGCCCGCGGTAAAGACGGGTTTCACCTGTCGTTATTTGGTTACGATCCCCAAGGAGACTACTTTCGTATTAGTGAAGAAATGATCGGTCGGCGTATCAATGTCGCTCGACCTGAACAGAGCCTGTTGCTGCGTAAGGCAACAGGCCGCGTGCCGCACACGGGAGGCAAACTCTTTGATCCAAAAAGTGAATATTATACAACGTTACTGCGTTGGATCGAAGAAGGAGGACTCAATGACGCTGGTCCTGTCCCGGAAGTGGTGGAACTGAAATTGTCCACCGACAGCTTTGTTTTCAATCGGGCGGGCGAGCAGAATTCGATTCGTGTCACTGCGATTGCCAGTGACGGATCGCAACGTGATGTCACAACTCTTGCCCGATTTCACAGCAATAACGGCAGCGTCGTCGACATCCGGGAAGATGGCCGCCTCACCGCCACCGGCCCCGGCGATAGCAACGTCTTTGCTCGCTTCAATCGATTCACTTCTGGAGCTGAAGTGATCGTGCTTCCTTCAGCGGAAAATTTCACTTGGCCCGATCCTCCGGTGGTAAACTACATTGACGAGCTTGTGTTTAACCGTTTACAGAAATTACGCATCGCCCCTTCACCACTGTGCGATGACGAAACCTTCTTGCGTCGAATTACTCTGGATTTGGCAGGCCGGTCACCAACGGTCGATGAATATCACGCCTTTGTATCAGATCAAAGTGCTAAGAAACGCGAACAGAAGATTGATTCGCTCCTCGCAGACGACGCTTTTGCCGACTTATGGACAGCTCTCTGGGCGGAACAACTACGCATTATGGGTGGCAACTATGCACCCGTGGGGACGCACATTAAAGCCGCCGACGCATACTATGAATGGATTCGAACGCAGTTAAGGAATGATCGACCGCTCAACGATTTCGTTTCGGAAATGGTCTCCGCGTCGGGCAGCAATCTGATCAACGGTCCCGCCAATACCTATACAATGCTGGTACACGGGCCACGATTTGAGCCCAAGGCATTCGCCGCCGATTTTTCCCAGGTGTTCCTCGGCATCCAGATTCAGTGTGCAGAATGCCACAACCACCCGTTTGATCGTTGGACGATGGACGACTATTACAGCTTTGTCAGTTTTTTTTCCGGCATCAAAAGAAAACCGGGCGTCGAACCGCGCGAGCAACGCATCTACTACGACACAACAATGCCGCCCGCCCGGCATTTGGTCGATGGTCGCCCCATGCCCGCCCGCACACTGGGTGCCAACGAACCTCTCGATTACACGGGCGATCCGCGGCAACAACTTGCAGATTGGTTAACCTCAGCTGACAACGAGATGTTCAGCCGCAATCTTGCCAATCGTATTTGGGCTCAGCTACTTGGTCGAGGAGTCATCGAGCCGGTTGATGATGTTCGCGTCAGTAATCCACCGACCAATGAACCGCTGCTGCGTGCCTTATCAGAACATCTCGTAGATTCAGATTTCAATCTCCGAACTCTGGTCCGTGAAATTTGTAACTCGCGGGTGTACCAATTGAGTTCTCGGCCAAACGATTCAAATCGTTTAGATACACGTCAGTTTTCTCACGCGAAATTGCGTCGTCTTCGGGCTGATGTGTTGATGGATTCCGTAGTGACAGTTACCGGTGTGCCTCGAAACTTCAGTGGATTTCCCACCGGAACGCGAGCGATTGACGTGTACCCACGGCTCTCTGGTGATACAGGAGGGCCACAATTTGGCGACCAATTCTTTGAAACATTCGGACGTTCCAGCCGGGCAACGATTTGTGCCTGCGAAACCAAGACTGAACCAACATTGTCACAGACGCTCCATCTCGCTGTTGGCGACACCTTGCGGTCTCGGCTCGGCGCGGGAGGGCGCATCAATGAGCTTCTGGCAAGCAACAAAACACCAGAGACGATGATCGAAGAACTTTTTGTTATGGCGCTCAACAGAAAGCCGACTCCCGAAGAACTCAGTTCCATGCAAGCACTTCTCGCCAATGCCGAAAACGATTATTCGGCTTACGAAGACATTCTGTGGGGATTACTGAACTCCACGGAATTTGCATTTAACCATTAGAGTCATTCTACTTCTCACTTCAATCGGGGTCGGTAAACATGCGGCTGCTCATTATTCTGAGTCTGATGATTTCAAATTCTGTTTGCTTGGCAGATGAAAAACCAACGAGATTCTCTCTTTGGAAGGGACAAGCCCCTAATGGTGATGGGACTTTTGAGGATGGGGAGGCGTGGTTGACTCTGCACCGCCCAGAGACTCCCAGCGGACCCGCCATCATCATCTGTCCCGGCGGAGGATATGGAGGGTTAGTGACTGGTGCGGAAGGTCACGAAATCGCAAAATGGCTGAACCGCCACAGTATTACCGGACTTGTCTTGGAGTATCGATTGCCGAAGGGAAGGCCGTTTGTTCCATTGTTGGACGCACAACATGCGATTCGGACAGCACGTGCGAATGCCATTGACTGGAAGATTGATTCGGACAAACTTGGCATCATCGGCTTTTCCGCTGGCGGACATTTGGCGTCCACGGCGGCGACTCATTTCGACAAGGGTGACAAGAATTCCGAGGAACCGATCAAGCGACAATCCTCCCGTCCTGACTTTGCGATTCTTGTTTATCCCGTCATCACGATGGCTCCCACGACGCACGGCGGTTCACGTCGCAGGCTCCTCGGAGAAAAGCCTTTGACCGAATTGATTGAGCTCTTCTCCAACGAAAAGCAGGTCACAGCCCAATCCTCTCCGACATTCTTAACCCATGCCCTTGATGACAAAGTCGTTGTTCCCGCAAACAGTCGGGCATTTCATGACGCTCTGAAAAAACACAACGTCCCTACGGAATATCTGGAATTGCCGACCGGCGGACACGGTCTCAATCGCTATCAAGGCCCCATGTGGGAGGCTTGGCAAAAGCGGTCACTGGAGTGGCTCAACAATCTGCACAAAGAGCAGACCACAAAGCCATAACCATCAGACGATGCGAAGAGTCCATTCAGCAGCAGGCGATCTCTTCTCAACGCGAGGCTTTCAGTTGAGAAATCGTTGCCTTGAGTTTAGTCAATGCTGCGGGATTTTTGTTGAGTGGTTTATCGGAGAAGGCGGGAAGCAGTTTATCCCAGACAATGTTCAATTCCGCCTGGATGTTACCGGTGTTGGCAGTGATGGCGATTACGGCATCCTGCTCGGGCAGCACAATGCAAAACTGACCGTCTTTGCCGTCACCACGATAGGCGTTGTGTCGGCACATCCAAAATTGAAAGCCATAACCTTGATTCCAGTCGGAATCGGGATTGTCGCCATTGGGGACTTGTTTCGAGGTCGCTTGTTCAATCCACTTGGCAGGAATGAGTTGATTACCGTTCCATTTTCC
>Ga0222718_10000765_pt1 | contig 33227 bp, 35 predicted proteins | sample C33_27DmetaG_FD_165045 | JGI IMG/M metagenome (GOLD analysis project Ga0222718, IMG submission 165045) | Estuarine water microbial communities from San Francisco Bay, California, United States - C33_27D | ecosystem: Environmental > Aquatic > Marine > Unclassified | place: USA: California...
TCGAGAATGAAATTGAAATAAAGAATTTTAAGAAAGAAAATTCTAATTTAATTGAAAAATATTTTGAACACATCAAGACTTTAGTTCAACCCAATATGATTACTAATAAATTAAAATTTGGCATAGATGGCGGAAATGGAGCAATCGGCTCAGTTTTTGATGACTTAGATGTAATATATAGTTTTAACTATTCACCCCTCTATCTAGAAGTTGATGGTAATTTCCCTAACCATCCTGCTGATCCATCTGATGAGAAAAATCTAGAAGATCTTAAAAACTTAGTGATAGAAAATAATTTAGATTTTGGTGTTGCATTTGATGGGGATGCTGACAGAGCAGTATTTATTGATGATGAGGGAAATGTTATTTCAGGAAGTATGATGACCACCCTTATATCGGATTATCTCTCAAAAGAAAATAAAAATCTTAAAGTTGTACACAATGTAAATGTTTCACCCCATGCATTAAATTTATTAAATGATAGAAATATCCAACTTTATAGGTGCAAAGTAGGACATTCAAATATAAAAAAAATGATGAGAGAAGTTGATGCAGATTTTGGAGGAGAGCATAGTGCCCATTTTTACTATAAAGAAAATTTCTATGCAGATTCAGCAATTTTAACTCTGCTCATATTTATGAAAATTATTACAACAAAAGATGAGAAAGTAAGCAATATTTTTGAAAATTATAAGTTTCCACCCAGCTCAGGTGAAGTAAATTTTATAGTTGATGATGTGGAAAAATCACTAATAAACATCGAGAAAGTCTTTGATGTTGATTTTGATTATTTAGATGGGCTTACTTGCTCTACTGAAAATTATTGGTTCAACATTAGAGGTTCCAACACAGAGCCAAAATTAAGAGTCAATGTTGAAGGTAGATCCAAGAGGGTTGTTACCGAAGTTTTAGAGAAAATATCGAGTAATATTTAGATTGTATATGTTAGACCATGTTCTTAATTTAGGTAATCAGCTAAGTGCAGACTTAGTTAAATCTGATAATTTTCCAAAATTTGATTATGATCGCATTCTAGTTGTTGGCATGGGTGGATCTGGTGTTGCAGGTGACGTTCTTCAGTTAATTTTAAACCAATATTCAGCCATAGATATTGAAGTGCAAAAGACATACAAAATTACAAAAAAACATATAGAAAATCAGCCACTTTGTTTATTTATCTCTTATTCAGGAAATACTGAAGAAACAGTAAGTGCTTTAGGGGATGCTATAAAAGCAGACCTAGAGTGGTGTGCTATTTCTAGTGGAGGAACTTTATTGGAAATGGCTAAAAAAAATAGTAAGCCATATATTGAAGTTCCTTCCGGTCTTCAGCCCAGAGCAGCATTTGGATTAATGACTAAAGCAGTAGCAAACTTTATTCCAAAATCTTTAGGAGTTGATGTTATGCAAAACTGTAATGATTCAGGTTCTTATTTGAATGAGTTACTTGATAATGAATCTGAAAATAAAATTATCAAAATAGCTAAAGAAATAGCCAGCAACATAGGAAATAAGACAGTTATTATTTATGGAGGTACTCAATTAAGCTATTTAGCTTCTCAACGATGGAAAACGCAAATTAATGAAAATGCTAAATCTAAATCTTATGTTGGATACATGCCGGAAGTTCATCATAATGAAATTTTGTCTTGGGAAGCAGACAAAGATGGATCTAAAAATAATTTTCATTTAATTTTTCTAAGAGATCAAAGAGAACACCCAAAAATTAAAAATAGATATGAGTTCACTAAAGAAATTATTCCAAAAGGAATTGAGATAACTGAAATTGAAAATATTAAGTCAGATAATTTAATTAAAGAATTATTTCATCTAGTCTTAATAGGTGATTTGATAAGTGTTTTTATGGCTGATAATTTAAATATTGATCCATATGATATCGATTCAATTGAAAATTTAAAAACTATGTTAAAGGAGAAGTAATGTCTTCAATTAAAGATTCAAATTTGGCCTCTAAGGGTGCTGAAGAAATAAATTGGGCGACTAGACAAATGCAAGTGCTCGAAGAAATTAGTAACGAATTTGCATTGTCAAAACCATTAGACGGATTAAATATTGGAGCATGTATGCACGTTACAAAAGAGACTGCAAACTTAATGATGACTTTAAAAACCGCAGGAGCAAAGGTTGCATTATGTGCATCTAATCCATTATCAACCAATGATTCAGTAGCCGCATATTTAGCTGAGAATGATATTGAAGTTCATGCAATAAGAGGTGTTTCAAACGATGAGTTTTTTAAACATTTAAATTTAGTTCTAGATACTAACCCAGATATTACTATGGATGATGGTGCTGATTTAGTTACACTTTTACACACAGATAGGTCAGAGATATCAGTTTTAGGTTCAATGGAAGAAACTACAACTGGTGTAATACGCCTAAAGTCAATGGAAAAAAATGACAAACTAAGATTCCCAGTTGTCGCTGTAAATGATTCTGATACGAAACATTTATTTGATAACAGATTTGGAACCGGTCAGAGCTCAATGGATGGAGTTGTTCGAGCAACTGATTTGTTGATTGCTGGCTTGAATGTTGTAGTTTTTGGATTTGGAGATTGTGGAAAAGGTGTTGCAGAAAGAGCATACGGCATGGGGGCAAAAGTTACAGTTGTTGAACCAGATTCAGTAAGAGCTTTAGAAGCACTTATGCATGGGTATGAAGTAAAGAACAGCCTAGAAGCATCTAAAATAGCTGATGTAATTATCACCGTTACTGGAAATAAGCATGTTCTTGACACTAAGCATTTTGATCTTATGAAATCAGGTGTAGTACTTGCAAATGCTGGACATTTTGATGTTGAAATAAATTTGGTTGAATTAAAAAATCAATCAAGTGAGGTTAACAGAGTAAGAGATCATGTTGAAAGTTATGTGTATAAAGAAAAAGAGATTCTTGTATTAGGAGAGGGCAGGCTTGTGAATCTTACTGTAGCAACAGGTCATCCAGCCTCTGTTATGGATATGTCTTTTGCAAATCAAGCACTAGCTGCTGAATGGATTAAAGAAAATTATGAAAACTTGGAATCGAAAGTTTACACATTACCAAAATCAGTAGATCAAAAAATAGCAGCAACTAAATTAAAGCTAATGGGCGGTCAGTTAGAAATTCTATCTGATGAGCAGCTTAACTATTTAGATTCCTGGGAGTTTGGCACAAGTTAAATTTGAGTATATTTAAAAAAGTACTTTCAGTAGGTAGTGGGAAATTAACTTCTGAATTAAATAAAATTGTTGAAGAAATCAATAGCAGAGAATCCTCTCTTGAGAAATTAACAGACGAAGAAATTAAAAGTGGCTTCCTTGCATTGTCAGATAAAATCGATGATACACCTCATAGTATTGAAGTTGAGGCGTTTGCTTTTGTTAGAGAAGCTGCAAAAAGATCAATTGGACAAAGGCATTATGATGTTCAGCTTTTTGGAGGATTAGTACTTCTAAGAAATAAAATCTCAGAAATGAAAACTGGTGAGGGTAAAACACTCGTTTCAACCCTCCCTATTTCATTAATGGCGCTTTACAAAAAAGGGGTGCATGTAGTTACTGTTAATGAATATCTTGCAAAAAGAGATGCTGAATGGATGAGTCCTATTTATAACTTTCTAGGTCTTGATGTAGGATTAATCTATTCCAATCAAGAATATTCAGAAAAAATTAATGCTTATAAAAAAGATATTACTTATGGAACTAATAACGAATTTGGTTTTGATTACTTGCGTGACAATATGGCTGTAAATAGTGAACAACTTGTTCAGGGGGATTTATTTTATAGTGTCATTGATGAAGTTGACTCAATACTTGTTGATGAAGCGAGAACACCTTTAATTATTTCTGGAAAAGTCGACGAATCAACAAAATGGTATTCAGAGTTTACAAAAATTGTAAAAGGAATGAAAAACGATATTCATTATGAAATTGATGAAGCAAAAAAACAAGTTCATCCGACAGAAGTGGGGGTTGAATTTGTTGAAGCAAGACTTGGAATTACTAATCTGTATGAAAATACGCAAACAAACTTTATTCATTATTTAACTGCATGCCTAAGAGCTAAAACAATCTTCACAAAGGATGTTGATTATATTGTTTCAGATGGTCAGATTAAAATTGTTGATGAATTTACTGGCCGAGTTTTAGAGGGTAGGCGTTATTCTGATGGCTTACACCAAGCTCTAGAAGCAAAGGAAAATGTAAGGATTCAAGATGAGAACCAGACTTTAGCTTCTATTACATATCAAAATTACTTCAGAATGTATGAGAATCTAGCAGGCATGACCGGTACTGCTAAAACAGAAGAGGAAGAGTTTATACAAATTTATAACCTTGAAGTAATCGAAATTCCAACAAATGTCCCTATACAGCGTATGGATCAACAAGATGCTGTTTATAAAACAAATGATGCAAAATTAAATGCAGTAATTCAAGATATTGAAGATAGAAATAAAAAAGGTCAGCCTATCTTGCTTGGAACAGTCTCGGTAGAAGCATCAGAAGAGATATCTAGAAAATTAACAACCAAAGGCATTGTTCACAATGTATTAAATGCTAAAAATCACGAACAAGAGGCAAACATTATTGCTCAGGCGGGAAAATTAGGGGCAGTAACTGTCGCAACAAATATGGCGGGTAGAGGTGTTGATATTAAATTAGGTGGAAATCCAGAAGAAATGGCATTTCAGCAGCAAATTGTTGAAAATAAATTAGATGATGAAAATTATCTTAAACAAAAGATTCAAGAACTTGATAAACAAGTTGAAGAAGAAAAACAACAGATTTTAGACCTTGGTGGGTTATACGTTTTAGGAACGGAGAGACATGACTCAAGAAGAATTGACAATCAGCTTAGAGGAAGGTCTGGACGTCAGGGAGATCCTGGTGAATCAAGATTTTACATTTCTCTTCAAGATGACTTAATGAGAAGATTCCAAGGTGAAAGAATTGAATCAATTATGAATAAATTAAATTTACCTGATGAGGAAAGAATTGAGCAATCTATGGTCACAAAAAGCATTGAAAGGGCTCAAGCTCAAGTAGAGTCTCTAAACTTTGAAATTAGAAAGAATGTTCTTAAATTTGATCAAGTTCTTAATCAACAGAGAGAAGTTATTTACAAATGGAGAAGACAACTTCTAAGGTCTGAAAGTATTGAGGATTTGATTATTGAATGGTTTAATGATGTAACTCAGGTTATAGATTCAAATATCGAGTCTTATAAGCGTAACTATGAAAGCCTTGAACAGTTTGAACAAATGGTTTCTGATGAGCTTGGTGATCTACTTAGTGATACAAATAAAAAGGAATTTCTGAGTAAATTAGAAATAAATGACAGTTTAGATACTGTTGATAACCTCCTTTTCTTGTTCGATAAAAACAAGTCAAAAGATGAAGAAAATTTTTGGAAACTTGCACGAGGATCATCACTATCTTTTATAGATCAATCTTGGAAAGATCACTTGTCTGAAATGGATTATCTAAGATCAGGTATCGGGTTGAGAGCTATGGGTCAGAGAGATCCTCTTGTGGAGTATCAAAATGAGGGCTATGAGTTATTTGAAGATCTAATAAATAATGTAAAATTTTCAGTAATTAGACTACTTATGAATTTTGATACAGCTTTAATTACACAAAGCGCAAAAAAAGTAGATAAAGTTAAGACTATTGAGAGTAGCTCTGATAAGGTTGGTAGAAATGATCCTTGCTATTGTGGTTCAGGTATAAAATATAAAAAATGCGGAATGGTAGATAAATGTATAAAGAAATCTTAAGCAAAATAACTTCCTTTAATGAACGCTTGATCTCTGCCAAGGAGTATCTTTGACTTTGAAAATAAAGTTAAAAAATTAAAAGACTTAAATACAGAAATTAATAAAAAAGATTTCTGGGACAACACACAAAGAGCACAAAAAATATCGATTGAAGCTTCTTCTATTGAAAAACTCATTAGTACACTAAACAGTCTTGAATCAGAGCTCCAGGAATTTAATGAGTTGGTAAACCTAGTTGATGACGAAGAACTAGACACAGATGAATATTCAAAAGAGATTTTGAAATTCGAAGAGCAAATCGAAGAGATTGAAGATGAAGCCTTATATTTTGGAGAATATGATGATCTTAGCGCAGTCATTTCCATTAATGCTGGAGCGGGAGGTGTTGACGCTCATGATTGGGCTGAGATGTTGATGAGAATGTATACTAGGCATTTTTCTGACAAAAATATGGATTATGAAATTGAAGAAATCTCACAAGGAGAAGAGGCTGGCATCAAGTCAGCTTCAATAAGAGTTGATTCTTTTAGAGCTTATGCCAACTTAGAAAGTGAACGGGGTGTTCATAGACTAGTTCGTATAAGTCCATTTGATAGTAATAAGCGAAGACATACAAGTTTTGCTGGAGTTGATGTAATTCCTTTAATTGAACATAATGATGAAATTAATATACAAGATGATGAGATAAGGGTTGATGTATATAGATCTTCTGGTGCAGGAGGTCAACACGTTAATACTACTGATTCAGCAGTACGGATTACTCATTTGGAAACAGGTATTGTGGTAGCATGCCAGGCAGAAAGGTCTCAATTGCAAAATAAAACAAGAGCTTTGGAGCTTTTAAAGACAAAGCTGATTTTAAAAAAGCGAGAAGACGACCTTGAAAAACTAAATAATATTAGGGGAGACCAACACGAAGCTGGATGGGGAAGACAAATAAGATCTTATGTTCTTCAGCCTTACCAACAGGTTAAAGATTCAAGGAGTAATCTTGAAGTTGGAAATGTACAAAATGTTCTAGATGGAGATATTGCTATTTTTGCAAAAGAGTATCTAAAATGGCGTAGACAGGGAATAAATGATTAATTTAAACAATGTATCTTTGGTATTTCAAGGTGGTAGTGTTGCACTATCAAATATCACCACATCCATTAATGAAGGAGAATTTGTATATTTAGTTGGTCATTCAGGAAGCGGTAAGTCATCTTTTTTAAAATTATTATACAAAGAATATATTTCGACAAAAGGTGAGATTGAAGTTGCAGGATTAAATGTTGTACAACTTCAAAAATGGAAAATACCTTTACTAAGAAGAAAGCTTGGAATTGTAACCCAGGAACCTCAATTATTGGAAAAGCGAAATACTTATGAAAATATTTCTTTTGCTCTAGAAGTAATGGGAAGTACAGCCGAGGAAATTGAATCAAAAACCAATACGTTACTTGATTTGGTTGAATTAAATGAGAATGCTTTTAAATTTCCCGATCAACTTTCTGGTGGAGAACAAACCAGAGTAAGTATTGCTAGAGCACTAGCAAACAACCCATTGATATTATTGTGTGATGAGCCAACTGGTAATCTTGATCCTGACTTGAGTATACAAATAGTTACATTGTTGGAAAAAATTAACAGAGCTGGTACAACAGTTGTAATGGCAACTCATGATTCCTCGATAGTTAACAGAAGGAAAAAAAGAGTTATAGAGCTTTCAAGTGGGAAAATAGTAAGAGACGAAGAAGATGGTAGTTACATTTTAAGGTAGATTATGAATAAATTTTCTTATGTTGTAAAAAACACAATTCTAAATATGAGAAGAACGCCCTTACTTGTATTTGCAACAATTATTGCTGTACTAGTATCTTCTTTCTTGGTATTTACAACTCTTTCTGCAAGGTCAATAGTACAAAACAATACTTTAAGATGGCAGAATGGAACACACGTAGTAGTGTTTCTAGATGATAGGGTAACCACAACTGCACATAAACAACTTCAGGAATCACTTGAGTCATATGCAGAAGTTAGAACTGTAGATTATTTTACCAAGGCAGAAGCCGAGGACGAATTCAAAGTACTTTTCAAAGACCAGCCTGATCTATTAAGTGAAGTTGACTATGAAAAGTTACCCTCATCATTAAGGGTTAATTTAAACAATCCATCAGATTATGAACTAATTATTGAAAGAATGGATGGTAATCCAGCAGTTAAAGAAATTAGAACGAGTGGTGAAGCCATTGAAAGACTACTGAGCCTTACTGACACATTAGTTATTTCTGCTTCTGCTTTTGCATTGCTTGTAGGGTTTGCTGCATTCATTTTGATTATTAATACATTGAGGCTTGCAGCTTATTCAAAAAAGAAAGAAATTAAAATTATGAGATTAGTTGGTGCATCTTCTACATATATTAGGCTTCCATTTATTTTTGAAGCAATATTTGAATCTCTAATAGGTACGAGTATTGCTGTAGGACTAGGATGGGGAATCATCGAGTATTCAAAGAACTCAATTGTTGCCGAAAGTATTTTTGATATCACAATTTCAGATTCTTACTTGATATACCTCACTCTAGTGCTGCTTCTATCATCTGTTGTTTTTGGACTCCTCGCATCCTTTGTCGGGATTAGAAAGGTTCTAAATGATTAAAAAATTTATAACCTTAACAACAGCTATAGCTATTATTTCTACTCTCATGTTTCCAACATCACTTCAAGCTATAACTGCTGAAGACAGACTTATTGAAGTTGAGCGTCAACTTCAAGCAATTGCAGATCAAATTAGTAAATATGAAGGTGATAAAACAGATCTTGAAAAAGCAATACTTAAAAATGATCAAGATTTACAACAAGTCAACCGAGAACTGGCTGAGGTGCAATCTAGATTACAGGCTGCTGAGCGAGAGCTTGATGCAGCTTTAGCTAATTATGATGGAACCTTAGATGATTTAGCAAACGTACAACAGATAATTGTTCAGGAGCAAACTAAATTAGGGAAAATTAAAAATGAAATTTCAAATGTATCTGATGACTTATTTGAGACACAGAAACTTTTAGTAACAGCTGATGAAAAACTACAAGATCAAGCTGTAAGTCTTTACATCAATGGAGTTGTTAGTCCAACAACAGCTTTGTTTGTTGAACTTAAAGAACTATCTAAATTTTTAGTAGCTCTTGGCTATGCTGCAACTGTTGTTGATTCAGCTTACGAGATAGTGGAGCAATTAAAGGCTTTGCAGAACTTAGCATCAACACAGACTGTATTTTTAACCCAAAGAGAAGATGAGCGTCAAGAGATTGTTGATAATCTTCAAAATGAAGAAGAAAGAAAAACTGAAATTTCTATAGAGGCTGAAGAATTTGCGGAAGAAGTTGAGTTAAAAAAAGATGCTGTAGAAAGAGAAAAACAGCAAGTTGAATCAAAAAAGTATCAAGTATTAAGAGCAAGGCAAAATGCTCAAAATTTATTAAATCAAGCTAATAAAGAATTAGAAAAGCTGGACAAAGAACATGCTGACTTAGAAAAGCTTGAAGATGCAATCCAGGCCGATATTGAAAGACTTAGTAGTGTTGGGGGTGTAGCTCCTAATCAGCTGTCATGGCCTGTTACAACTGGTTACGTTTCAAGTGGCTACAAATGGAGAAGATTAGGTGGTACAACAAGTTTTCATGGAGCTATTGACATTGCGGCAAGTAGGGGAACTCCTATCAAAGCCGCAGCTGGTGGTGTTGTAATACTTGCAAGATATTATGGGTTAGCAGGTAGAACTGTATTTATTGACCATGGTGGAGGAATGACAACATTGTATTTTCATATGGATAAGATATTAGTTTCTGTTGGTCAAACAGTGATAACCGGAGATCAGATTGGAACCGTTGGTTCTACAGGAAGATCAACCGGACCTCATTTGCATTTTGAGGTTAGATTAAAAAATCCAAGTTCCGCAAATTGTTCTTTACCATACCTAGACCCAACTTCACGAGGTCGTGTCAATCCATACTGTTTTCTAGACTGATGAAAGTATTTGCTCAAAATCGAAAAGCGAGAAATTCATATAATTTAGAGGAGTTTTACGAGGCTGGAGTAGTTTTAAGTGGACCTGAAACTAAAAGCATTAGAACTGGCTCCGTTTCAATTGTTGATGCTTTTGCAATTATTGAAAACGAAGAGGCATTCATTATGGAGATGAATATTGAGCCATATAAATATGCCGATCAAATTGACTATGACCCGAAGTCACAAAGAAAACTTTTATTACATAAAAATGAAATCAAACGTTTAATTGGACTAACTTCACAAAAAGGATTTACCTTAGTCGCAACAAAACTATTTGAAAAAAATGGATATATCAAAATTGAACTTGCTTTGGCAAAAGGAAAAAAAGATTATGATAAAAGAAAAAAAATTATTGAAAAGCAACAACTAAAAGAGATTAAAGATTATTAAAAACTTTCTCAGTTCCAACTCTTATATCTGCAACACCTTGATAATTTTCTTCTTTATCTTTATAGATTATTGAAATTGGCCCATAGGCATTCCTGTATTCATTTTCGTTTGTAACTTCATGCCCTTTTGTCTTAAGAATTTGAATTTCATTGTTACTTATTTTTTCAAATTTAATTTTTGAAGATGTATTTGAACCAAAATAATCAATAACCCATCTTGGCTTTTTAATAATATTTTCAAAAGATTCTAAATTTAATAAATAAGGCAATATAACTTGTACAAGCAGCTGTGGTTGGTATCTTCCTCCTCTGGTGCCTATTATGAATTCAAGATTATCATCTTTACTCCATAGTGTTGGAGAAAGAGTGTGTAGAGGTTTATTTCCAGCTTTTAAAAAGTTGGGATGTTTCTGTTCTAAGTTAAATCCACATCCCCTGTTATGGAGAAAGAATCCATAATTTCCGACACCAATCCTACTCCCTATACCGTGAAAATTAGATTGAATAAGTGATACCCCAAGGCCATTTTTATCAACAGTATTCATATAAGCTGTTCCTCCTCCATGAGGTTTTGGAAAATTATATAATTCAGATTTCTTAGAATTGTAAAGTTTTATTTTCTCCTCGATATATCTTAAATCTGTTCCAATAAAGTCCTCTAATTTATCTTTATAGTCATATAAAATATTATCCCTATCAGATGCAAAAATTCTATACATTTCAATTAATTGATGTAGATTAAATTCTTCTGTTTCCACCAGTTCGTAAGCCTTTAATGTTGAAAGTGTTAAATACCCCTGAGTGGGTGGTTGTGAAGTCCAGGCTTTATGTCCAAAGATATCAAGGTGCAATGGCTCTTTCCACTCAGCTTTATAATTTGATAAATCTTCAAGTGTTAGTACATTGAATACACTATCTGATATTGATTTCGCAATCTCATCTTGATAAAAATATTCAAGCCCTTTTTTTTGTAAAAGTTCTAATGTTTTTCCAAGTTGAGGTCTTCTAATTTTTTTTCCAATTTCATAAGGTAAATTATTTTTATAAAATGAAAATGCAGATGCTTCACCTCCCAATTCATCTGCATGAGCATTTAAAGATTTATGCAATTCTTCACTCACATCAAATCCACGGTGACACAAATCAATTCCCACTTCAAGGATGTCTCCAATTGGAGTGCTTCCATATTTTTTATTTAATTCATGCCAACCTGCAACTGCACCAGGAACTGTTACAGAGTAAGGATGATTTAAAGGAATCTCATCTAGTCCAGTTAATTTTTTTGGATTAACTCCTGCTCCGGCATAACCAGATGCGTCTAGGAATGTAGGTTTACCTTTTTCAGGATCCCATATAATTGCAAATAAATCCCCACCAATTCCACAGGTTTCAGGAGCTACAATACCCTGAATTAAGTTTGTTGCTATTGCAGCATCTACTGCATTCCCCCCTTTTTTTAAAATATTAGACCCTATGTCTGTTGATAAAAAATGTGGAGAAACTATAACATCATTCATAGTGATAATTATACGTGTCTTTTTTTATATATTTCCTTTCTAAAGTTACTTGTATAAATTGAACAACTATAAAATTATTAAACAATAAGGAGAAATATGAAAGATATAAATGCACAAGAGTATGCAGAGCTAATAAAGTCTGATTCACCAGTAGTAATTGATTTTCACGCAACCTGGTGTGGGCCATGCAAAGTTTTAAGCCCAATATTGGAAGAGTTATCTGATGAAGTTGATGGTGTCGAGTTCGTTAAACTTGATGTTGACCAACATCCTGAAATTGCAGGAGCTAATGGAGTTATGGGAGTTCCAACAGTAGTAATGTTAAAAGGTGGAGAGGTCAAAGAACGCTTTGTAGGTGTTCAACCAAAAGAAGTTATTAAAGACAAAGTTTCCGCACTAATTTAATTTGCTTAGATTAATTCTTTTTCTTCAGATACTTTTACTAGTCCTTTTTTTGGGTACAGGATATTTTATTTATATTGAAATGGGTGCAATTTCATCTGCCCTAGAAGAAGCTATGGGTGTAATTGCGGAGATACAGAATCTGCTGCCTAAATTAGAAGTTGCTGTTGATACAATAAACAATTTAGACGAAGTATTTCAAAACTTATCAGGTATAAGTGAAATTTTGAGTTTATTATTGGACCCATTACAGAGTAATTCATGAAAAGAAAATTAGATTTTTATACAACAGATTGGTGTGGAGATTGTGTTAGATCAAAAGCTTTTTTGAACAAACACAATATCGACTTTGATGAAATAAACGTTGATATTGATGAAAATGCAAATGAGTATATAAAAACATTGCAGGTCAACCAGAGGAGAATTCCAACAATTGTTTTTGACGATGGGTCTTTTTTAGTAGAACCAACAGATATTGAGTTAGAAAATAAATTAAAATCCTTAAAATATTTGTAAACAAATTGTTAATTTTATTAGAGGTCTTTGCGTAAATATTCACATCGTTTATCTTTATAAAAATGCAAAAAGCAAATCTCAATATAGAGTTTGAAATCTTTATTAATAAAGTTTTAGATGGATCTGGAAAAATTGCTTTAAATTATTTTCGCCAAATAAGAAATCTTTCTTTAAAGGGTGATGCAAGCCCAGTCACTTTAGCTGACAAGGATATTGAAAATTACATAAGAACTCAAATAAATATAAAATATCCGTCCCATAACATAATTGGTGAAGAGTATGAAAATTTTAAAGGTGGAGAAGATATCACTTGGTATATAGACCCAATCGATGGGACAAGAAGATTTATTGCTGGAAAACATGATTTCGGCACCTTAATAGCAGTTGTAAAAGGTAATCATTTAATAGGAGGTGTTCTTGATTGCCCAGCACTTGAAGAACGGTGGTCATCCTTTTCTCCAAAACTAACAACTGCAAACGGTTCTGTTACAAAATGTAAATCTGTAACCAAATTAGAAGATGCGGTAATGGCAACAACATCCAGTCATGAATTTGGTATGCAAAAGTGGAGAGCATATCAATCACTTGAACATACTGTTAGGGTAACTACAACTGGGAGTGATTGTTACAATTATGGTCTACTTGCTAGTGGTTACATTGATATTGTTGCAGAGAGATTAACCGCGCCTCACGATTATTTACCATTAATTAAAATAGTTGAAGGTGCTGGTGGTATTATGACAGATTGGGAAGGTAAAAAGCTTAATTTTGAAGATAGTCATGTTTACGTATTGGCCTCAGCCTCTAGTGAGCTTCATAATTTAGCTCTAAAAAAGTTACAAGGAGCTTAATGAAAATCTTAATTTGTGATCAGCTAAATGAAAAAGTTTTAGAAGAACTAAAAACACTTGGTGAGTGTTTTGATGTCTCCTTATCTGAAAATAAAGATAATGAAATAAACCAAAATATTGTTGACTCAGAAATAGTTGTTATAAGAAGTGGAACTGTCCTTAATAAAGAGGTTTTAGAACTAGGAAAAAAAATTAAAATTATTGCAAGGTGCGGAGTTGGTGTAGATAACATTGATTTAGAATTTGCAAAGCAAAAAGAAATAGCAGTAACAAATGCTCCAAGTGCAAATATTATTTCAGTTGTAGAGCTTACTTCTTCCCTGATTCTCAATGCAGCAAGAAAAATACCTCAGGCTAACCAGAGTTTAAAAAATGGAAGGTGGGATAGAGCATCTTTTATGGGGATTGAGTTATTTGGAAAACAATTAGGAATAGTTGGATTTGGAAAAGCTGGAAAACTTTTAGCTGAAAGAATGATGAGCTTTGGAATGAAAATCGTATTTTATGATCCGTACATAAAAGATTGGTCTGGGCCTGAACAAAGTACAGATTTAGATACTCTTTTAAGCACTTCTGATGTCGTATCAGTACATGTTATTAAGACAGAAGAAACAAAAAACTTATTATCTAAAGATAAATTAGATTTGATGAAAAAAGGTTCAATAATTGTAAATACCTCTAGAGGTGGAGTACTAGATGAAGACCACCTTATAGAACTCATCAGTTCAGAACATCTACATGGTGCTGGTTTGGATGTCTACGAAACAGAACCACCACCAAATATGAAACAGTTTGAGAATCTCAATATTACAACTACACCACATATTGGAGCTTCAACAAAAGAGGCACAACTAAAAGCTGGGCTTGATACTGTTGAAAATATAAAGAAAATCTTATCGGGAGATTATTCAGTAGCCTTATAATTATTTAAAAAAAATGGTTGTAATAAGTTTAAAAAAATACAATAATTAAATTACTAATTAGTTGTTTAGGCTGGCACCAATAACTTTTTATTCTAATAATCAAACTTTGATTTAACTATTTCATATGCAGGCCATCCATATGGTATGCACCCATTTGTTCCCTTGCTCTGTTGCATCATTAGCGGCGCAATGGCCCCTTCTTTAGGGCAATCAGTATGACCCCATCCTAAGATATGTCCTGTTTCATGATTTATTAAATAAAGACGGTACATTTCTATATCTTTAAGAAAATCAATAGCGCCATTTTTCCACCTAAAGTTATTAATAACTATTTCTCGTTCGTTCCTACATGAATAAATTCCATTTGTTTCTAATGGGTAACATAATTCATCTGTTTTTTCAGGTGAAGCAAATATATAAACAAAATCACTTTCCTCAATAGATGTTTGGTTAAATAATTTTTCAGTAATATTTATCCAGCCTCTTTCATCATTAAGGATTAGAAATAATAAATTCTTTATACAATTGCTGTCGAGATTAAGAGAAGGCTCAATCTTTATCCCGTAATTAAATTTGTTACTATCTTTTATGTTTTCACTTGGAACTTCAACCCACTCAATGTCTGAAGGCTCATTTTCAATGTCATCAAGATAACATCCATCTAAAAGGTCTTCAGTACCAATTGATTTAGCATTTTGTATTGCACCATCACTCAAAAAAATTGTAGTAGAGTTCTGTGTTGAATCTTTTTTGATTGCTAAGACTTCACTAATCTCTGTTAACTCATTAACAAAGAAATTTAACTTTTCATTAATAGCTAAGGCAGAAACAATTTCGTCTAGATCATCTTCTTCTAAATATTTATAATTTTCGATAAAGTACTTACGAGAATATTCGTAATGTTCAGAATACAGATCTTTATTTTCAGTAATTGTAAAATATGCATTTTTCCATTGCTCTAAACAAGTTGATGTCAAACTAAACCAATTTCCTGTTCGTTCACAGGTAATGTCAATCTTTTCTAATGATGAAGAAATAATTTCTTCTAAATTGAAGGAAGGAGCTTTGTATGGCTCAATTTCAACTACTGCTATATTTGTTGTGGTTGTAGATGTAGTTGAAGCAACAGATACAGTTTCAACATCATCATTATCAAAATATTGAAATGATACAAAACTAAATACTATTAAAAAGATAAGTAACAGTAGTCCTTTAATATTTTGCTGCATGTTTACATGTTATTAGCACTGTTATTTGTAACAAAGTCTTTTATTTTTTATAACCTTTTTCGTCAATGAATTCTTCTGGTTCCAGTCCGAGGCCATCAGCAACCCTATTTATATAATTAAAATAAGAGACTACTTGCACTGCCTCTGATATTTCCTTATCGCTGAATTCCATTTTCTTCAATTTATTAAAATCATCTTTTGATACTTGACCTGGTGTAAGTGTTAATTTTTCAGCAAATTCACAAAGCAGAATCTGTTTCGCATCCAAACCACTAGTTCTCCAGTCGAATGCTATTTTATCTACGAGAGTTTGGTCTTGAGTCTCCGACCGGAGATCATAAAGGTGAGCACGTATTCAATACTCGCACTCATTAGCGACAGAAGTTACTACTGCTAATAATTCACGGTCGAACCTTGATATATCGACATTTCCAAACATTGTAGAGTTATAAAGCCTCATAGAATCTCTTAAAATTTCAGGAGTTTGAGATTGTATAGTTAATACATTCCAAATTCTTCCAGCCCTTCGAAGACCTTTTTCGTATTCTTTTTTTAAAAGGCCTGATGATTCTTCAAATTTGAATAATTTAATAAATGCCATATTATTAATTTTTGCTTAAAATAGTTATGCATGCAACTTTCAAATCAGCTTAAAGAAGCAATTGATAACAATGCTTTTTGTGCAATAGCAACAAAAGTTAATGAAAAAGAGCTCCAAAACCACCTAATGTGGGTTGATTATGCAGATAACAAGATACTCATTAATACAGAGCAAGGAAGAAAAAAAACAGAAAATATTCGACTAAATCCTTATTTGACTGTTGTTATCTTTCATCCAAGTGAAATGTATCAAAGTTGGGAACTAAGGGGAACTGTCGAGAATATTATTCAAGATCAAAGCGCAAATGACCATATCGACTTTCTATCTAATCGATACTTAGGTAAGCCCTATAAAAGAACAAAAGATGTTTCTTGGGAGCAAGCCAATATTAAATCAAGGGAAATATGGGAAGTTTCGGTAGATAAAATTATCTCTATGGTTAGTAGACCTCAGGAAAAGTCAGTTTCAGAATAAAACTTTAAAAATGGGTTACTTTCAAACGTATTTTGAAATTCACCTAAGTAATCTTTAATTAAGTTTTCTGCATTCAATGAAATATCACCACCTCTGGTATCAGCATGTCCCGATTTTCTAAATAATTCTTGAGGAATTTTTTTCATAAATCTTTTAAAATTTTCTTCAGATATTCTTAAAAATTTAGCAAGAGAAAGCTCTATTTTTACTGACTGGGGAAGAACATTACAACTGTATACATACAATGAGGAAAACATTGCCCAGTCAAGGCTTGATGGTCTTCTTCCTTTTTCAAAAACTGTAAAATCATAATCAGGAAAATAAGAATATGGAGAATATGCCAATCCAGCTTTGTCAGATAAAACTTTATAAATGTATCTATCTAGTAATTTAATATCCATGTTTGGAATACTATTTTCAATACTTAGCTTACTGATTTGAAATTCACTCTCTGAAGGAAAAATACTTATTTTATTAATTGCTATCTTTCCATAGTAATTTTCTATTTCTACTTCAAGTTGTATATTTTTAGGTATGAAGATTAAACCTTCATTGTCGTTTGAATCAATTACAACTTGTAATTTTTCATTAGGTTCAAAGCTATTGTTATTTATTTTCATATTTAAAATATAGTAATTCTCAAGTATAATTTTAGAACTAATAAAACTGTATGGGGGTGAACTGGCTTCGACTTTGAAGTGAGTCTCTCAGTAGCGAGTCGAGGGTCCTAGGGCCTCGTTAAAAACGTAGGAAAACAATATAACTGCCAAACCTAAGTTGGCTTTAGCAGCCTAACCGCTGCTCGTCACCTATCGGGGCTCCCACCTCGGATAGTAATGGCGTCGAAATGTGGGATGCTGAGTTGGGTTACCGACTAACTCTTAAGATTTAGGTAAACCTGTTAGGTTATAGGTTCCGATGACTTACCTAACAGTAAAACATCGGATGCACTCGGAGAAGCTGTTTGATAGCTTGGAAGGACCGGGGTTCGACTCCCCGCACCTCCACCAATGAAAAAAATATATGACGTCGCTATTATTGGTGCTGGTATTGTCGGTATGTCTACTGCTCTTAAGCTTCAAGAAAAAGGAAAAAATGTTCTTGTACTTGATAAAGAAAAATCTCCCGCAATTCATCAATCTGGTAGAAACTCAGGAGTAATTCACTCAGGAATTTATTACAAACCACAATCTTTTAAATCAGATCTCTGTATTAGGGGAAGAGAGTTATTGATTGATTTTATGAATGCTGAAAATATTCCCTACAGAATCGAAGGAAAAATAGTAGTTGATAAGGATATAGAAAAAATTGCTGAATTAAATAGAAGAGCTGACGATTTAAACATGACTGGTGTAAAAGCTCTTGAAAGAAATGAAATACTAGATTTGGAGCCTAATTGTAAATTTGAATCTGCTTTGTATGTACCACAAGCTGGAGTTGTGGATTACAAAGTAGTTACTGAAGCAATTGCAAAAAAGTTTGTATCTCTTGGAGGTACAGTTGAATATTTTCAGAAAATCAACAATATAAATTCTCAAAATGATTTGAAGGTCCTTACCAGCGATAAGGAATCTTTTTCATCTGAATATCTTGTTAATTGTGCTGGCCTATTTTCTGATACTGTTGCAATCCTAGATAACATTGAACCTAATTTAAGAATTATTCCATTTAGAGGAGAATATTTTGTTTTTAATGAACAAAAGTCACATCTAGTAAATAATATGATTTACCCTATTAGTGATCCAAATCTTCCATTCCTAGGTATACACCTTACTAAAACTATTGATGGAAAAATTGAAGCTGGACCTAATGCTGTTTTAGCTTTTGCTAAAGAAGGGTACAAGTGGAGTAATATCAATATCTCCGAATTTAGTAAAACAATCTTCTATAAAGGGATGTGGAAATTAGGTAAGCAATACTTTGGTACGGGAATTTCAGAAATGTATAGATCATTAAATAAAAAAGTATTTTTGAAAGAAATATTAACTTACATCCCCGATGTTGAGCTTAGTGATTTACAACCTAGAGTCGCCGGCGTTAGAGCTCAAGCTGTAAGTTCTAACGGCGACTTAATTGATGATTTTGTATTTGAAGAAACTAATAATTCATTACATGTCTTAAATGCACCTAGTCCTGCAGCAACCGCATCCTTAGCTATTGGCGAATTTATTGCACAAAAAGTTAATTAATTTTCTCGCCTGTTTGCACTGACCACAGTTTTGAGTAAACTCCTTCAATATTTAAAAGGCTTTCATGATTTCCAAATTCAACAACTCTTCCATCCTCTAAAACATAAATAATTTCTGCATTTCTAATAGTGGATAAACGATGCGCTATTGCTATAACTGTTCTACCTTCTTTTAGAGTATTTATTGATCTCTGAATAGCTGCTTCAGTTTCATTATCTACTGCTGAAGTTGCTTCATCTAGAATTAGTATTTCTGGATTTTTTAAAATAGCTCTAGCTATTGATATTCTCTGCCTCTGACCTCCAGAAAGTTTTTGACCTCTTTCTCCTACAATAGTATTTTCCTTATTTGGTAATAAATTGATAAATTTATCAGATTCAGACAGTCTTGCTGCTTCCCACACTTCTTCATTACTTGCGTCAAGATTTCCATAAGCAATATTTTCAAAAACTGTACCTTCAAACAAGAAAATATCTTGGCTCACTAAACCAATCTTGTTTCTCAAACTTTCAATTTCTAAATCTTTAATATTAGTTGCATCCATTTTTATTTCTCCTGATGTTGAATCATATAATCTAAGAATTAATTTTATTAATGTAGATTTTCCAGAACCCGTGCTGCCAACGATTGCAGAGGTCTCACCTTTTTTTATATCTATAGAAATGTTATTTAATACTGGAAAATTCTCAACATACTCAAAATTTAGGTTAGAAATCTCAATTTTTTCATTGAAATTATCTAGTTTTCTACCACCACTTTTTATATTTGGTTGCGTATTTTTTAAATTTACAATTCGTCTGAATGATGCCATAGCTTTTTGGTATGCATCAAATATGACACCTAGCTCAGTTAATGGCCAAAGTAACCTTTGTGTTATAAATAACATTACAGAATAAGTAGCAACTTTAATTTCACCATCTAAAGCAAGAAACCCACCGATTAGAAGTGTTGCAGTAAAGCCAAATAATATTGCTATTCGAATAATTGGAATAAACGCTGCAGAAAGTCGTATTGCATGATAGTTTGCACTTTTAACCTCTTGAGATGAAAACGTTATCCTTTCACTTTCTTTTCTTTCTCTGTTAAAACTTTTCACTGTAAGTATTCCTGTTATGGAGTTTGAAAGATTTGCATTCAAATTTTCAATATCATTTCTAATTTTGGTATAGCGTTCTGCGATTCTGCTTGTAAACCTTAGAGATCCAAAAATAATTATTGGTATGGGGATAAATGCAAAAACCGCTACTAATGGAGAAATGTATAGAAATGTACCACCAATAACTAAAACAGTAGTTGCAGTTTGCACAAGTCTGTTTGCACCATTATCTAGAAATGTTTCCAGCTGATTAACGTCATCATTTAAGATTGCCATTAGTCTTCCAGATGATTTGTTTTCAAAGAAAGCTAAATCAAGACCAAGAACATTATTAAAAGTGTCAGTTCTTAAAGAGTGTTCAATATCTTGTGAAATATTTCTCCAAGTAACCGCTGCAATATAGTCGAATGCTGATTCAAGACCCCAAATAATAAAGGTTAGAATTGCAAGGATTATTAACTGTTGACGCCTGTCGGAATATCCAAGGTTTCCAATAAAAGAATCAGAGCCTTCCACAACTATATCAATAGCAACACCAATTAAGATTGGAGGGGCTAAGTCAAATATTTTGTTAAGTATCGAATAAATTATCCCCATACGTACTTTGGTGCCCTGTTTAAGTGCATAGTTGAATAAGTCTCTTAAATTATTTTCTTTCATAAATTTTTATTTATTTGTTTATTTTATTTATTCCATCTCGTATTTCTTTAAGTAACTGAACTTCTTTTGATTCAGCTGCTACAACAGTCTCATTTTCGTCATCTGATACAACATCTTCAAAATGGTTATATGCTTTAATTACTAAAAACATTACAAATGCAATAATTGTATAGTTAATAACTTCTCCTAAAAATGCACCAAATGAACCTGAACGCATTCCAGAAGATGGATCTATATCACCAAATAAACCAAGGGTATCTAGGTTTGGTAAATTAATTATCAATCCAATAACTGGCTCGATTAGTCTTTTTGTAAAAACATCAACAAGAGATTTGAAAGAGGCACCCATTACGAATGCAACACCAAGTTCAACAACATTTCCTCTATTGATGAAGTCTCTAAATTCCTTTATCAATTTTCCTCCAATTGTTTTTATAAATAATAGAATACATGTAATCTGAATACCTATGAGAAAATATTTATTAACTTTTCTAGCGTTACTTTTAATTGCATGCTCTTCAGATTCACAGCCAGAAGCTGTTGAATTAGAAAAATCATCCACAGAAGTTACAACTGCTGATACCACAACGAGCTCTACTACAACTTCAACATCTACAACTGTTTTAATTGAAGAACCATATGCTCTTGATGAATTTGGTATTGCACTCCAAGAACCGCCATCAGAAATGAAAGATCAATTGGATGAGTTAATGTTATTTATTGAAAGACGGGTAGGACTTGAGTTTATTGAAGATCCTTTATATCACCTTTATACATTGAATGATTATCAAGAATATAATGCCGTTTCATTTCTTGATGACTTTGAGGAGGATTATGAAGAAGGAGAGTGGGAAAGGGCAGTACTTTCTGAAAATATGTGGGGTCTAAACGATTTTTCTCCAGACCAACTTTTGAACTTACAAGTCGAATTCCAACGATGCTTTTCAGCCGGATCTTACAATTTGCTTGATAAAATATTAAGATTGCCAATTAAACCAGGACAGAAAAAACTTAATTTTTATGAGCAACGAGTAATTGTACATGAATTAGTTCACTCACTTCAGGGTCAACATTTTGAAATATCTGAGTGGTATCAGGAAATGGATGAGTTAGATGATTTTTCAAATTACCCAGGTATAAGAGCTTTAATGGAAGCACAAGCTGATTGGGTAGAAGCAAAGTGGGTTGATACTCTTGACGCATATGATCGCCAGACTATGCAGGCTCAAATTCCAAATATTTCATGTCGTGTTGAGCTCCCAACATATTTTTATATTCCAGCAGACTTGTATTATACTTACGGTCCAATCGTCGCTAGAGAAATTATTAATCAAGGAAAAATGGCTGCATTAAATGAAGCATTATCTGAATATAAAGAAACTGGTTTAACAAATCTTCCAACTTCTGAGCAAATATATGATTCAACTAAATTTTTTACAAATGAAAGATATGAACCAGTTGAAATATCAACTTTGAGTATTCCTAATTTTGAATTGATTGATGAAGGAACAATTGGGTCCCTCGACTTAGTATATTTACTTCAAAGCACTGTTGGTCCTAGAGATGCTATTACTGCAGCAGTTGGTATCGGTGGTGGGTCATGGAAAGACTACGTAGATTCATCTGGAAACTTGATAATGACAGTCAAGATAAGTGGCGATACAGGTACTGACCTTGATGAAATTTATCAAACGTATATCCTATGGGCAGAAACTCAGCAAAGATTTTCAGTGTCAGAAGTCAAATATGAAGGTACTCTTTATAAAGGCTCCACTAATGTTTGGATATCAAGAGATAGTAATTTTGTAAAAATGGTTTTAATCCAAGATATGAACGTATTTGAAGAAATTGCAAACCAGTTAGGTGACTTATAACTTAGTGGGTACTTTTTTTATCTGCCCAACTCCTATTGGCAATTTAGATGATGTTTCTACAAGAATTTTAGAGACACTAAAAAATGTTGACTTGATATATTGTGAAGACACAAGAAGAGCAAAAAAACTTTTAGGTCATTTTCAAATTACTACTCCCGTAAGTTCTTATTTTTTAGGCAATGAGCATAAAAAAATAAATGAAATTTCATCCTTTCTTCTCGAGGGCAAAAATATAGCTTTAATTTCAGATGCAGGAACACCTCTAATTTCCGACCCGGGAAGTGAATTAATTTCTCACTTAGTAGAAAACAAGCATGATATTGTCTCAATACCAGGACCCTCTAGTGTTCTAGTTGCATTGACAATTTCAGGATTCGATTTAACTGAATTTCAATTTCTAGGTTTTATACCTAAATCCGGTAAGGACAAAATTGATTTTGCTTTAAAATTACTGAACTCTTCAATGACTTCTGTGTGTTTCACTTCTCCAAAGAGAATAAATAAAGATATATTATTTTTTCAAGAACAAGGGCTAGATACAGAAATTGTAGTTTGTAGAGAATTAACAAAAAAATTTGAAACTATCTACAGGGGTTCTATTGAGAATGTAGGGGAACAACTCTTTGATAAACAGTTGAAGGGTGAAATAACATTAGTGATTGCACCTCCTAAAAAAGAAATAAATATAAATTATGATTTAGATTCTTCTTTAAAAGTGTTTATTGATAATGAAGTTCCTAAAAGAGAGATAGCAAAAGCAATATCTAATATAACTGAATATTCAGTTAATGAAATTTATGACAGAATTAAAGATCTTTAATATTAGATACACAAATATTACATAAAAACTTATCTTTTAACTGAAGTGATACATCTTTTGTATCACATATAGTGCAGATTTGACTGCCTTTAGTAATAATTAGCTTATTATTTTCAACATACATTGATATTTCAGAATTCGATTCAATATTTAAGGCTTTTCTGATAGATTTTGGAACAACAACTCTTCCAAGATTATCAATTTTACTTCTGTTACCTTTACTCATATTTTTATTTAATCCTATGCTTATATAGTAGTGAATAAAAATGAAACTTTAGAGCAATTTAAATGGGTTGATACTCATTGTCATTTGCAACTCACAAAGGACAAAATAGAAGATTTATATTTAGATAATATTGAGTATTTAATTATTCCTGGAGTTGATATTAAATCCTCCTTAGAAGCAAGAGACGTTTCATTATCTCTAGATAAAGAATCATACTGGTCAGCTGGCCTTCATCCACACGAAGCAGATCAATTTGAAAATCTAAAAGAAACTTTTGATAACTTATTTAATGAAGCTGATTTAATTGGGGAAACAGGATTGGATTACTACAGGAATCTATCATCAAAAACAAACCAAATAAATAGTCTTAAATACCATCTGGACATTGCAAATCAACTTTCTAAGCCAGTTATTCTTCACTGCAGAGATAGTTTTTCAGATATGTTTGATGTCATCTCTGAAGGTGATTATACAAATCCTATCATTCTCCATTCGTGGACAGGTGGTAATAGGTGGACTAAAAAATTTATAGATCTCGATGTATATTTTTCTATATCTGGAATTGTGACTTATGATACAGCACATGATCTCCATTCAGCTGTAAGTAAAATTCCTACAAACAGATTACTCTTGGAAACAGATATACCTTACTTGGCACCAGAACCCCACAAGGGAGAAGTAAACAAACCTTCATATATTATGTACACTGCGCAAAAATTATCTGAGTTATTAGAGGTAACCCTTGAAGAGCTTTCCTCACTTACAATCTCTAACAGTAATAGACTACTTTCAAGGACTCCAAATGAGTGAATATGATTGGATAGAAAAGTTAGAGAAACAACCTAATTATAAATTAGGCCAAAATTTTCTAATCGATACCAATATTTCCAGGAAAATTACAAAACTCGTTCAAGGACAATTGGCAGATCCGATTATTGAGGTTGGACCAGGAACAGGCTCATTAACAAATGAACTTTTAAAAGATAATTATAGGATTAAAGCTGTTGAAATTGACTCAGGTGCTTCTGAGTTACTTAAATTAAGATTTCAAGATGTACCCAATTTAGAGATATTTAATGAGGATGCAATGTCTTTCGACTATTCTCAACTTACAGGCCCTTGGTGGATTTTTGTTTCAAATCTTCCATACAATATTGGCACAAGACTTTTAGTAAAACTCATTATAGAAGTTCCTGTTATACACAGATATGTTGTAATGGTTCAAAAAGAGGTAGCTCAGAGGATAGTTGCAGATCAAGAAAGTGATGATTACGGTGCTTTATCGGTATTATTTGGATTATTTACAGAATCTAAAATTCAATTTGATGTGTCAAAAAATTGTTTTTACCCTCCTCCCAAAATTACCTCATCAGTAATAACAATCCAGAGAGAGTCTTTGGTAGATCAAGAGATTAGACTTAATGCTTTTGAAATCTCAAAAGTTGCATTTCAACAAAGGAGAAAAAAAGTGAGAACATCACTTTCTTCAATTATCAGTGAGGAACAACTCAAAGACTTGGATATTGACGTTAATTGTAGAGCAGGTAACTTAAGTCCTGACGATTATCTTAAAATAGCAAAGGCTCAACAATGAAGCTACTTTCATCTGCAAAAATTAATTTAAATCTAAAAATCTCATCAGCAAATGTTGGTAATTTGCATGAACTTATATCAGACATAATTCCAATTGATATTTTTGATGAGATAGAAATCGTGGAAAACAGAAACAATATTATTGAGTACGACAAAGAAGAATTAAATACAATTCATACGACAGTACACAAAGCATTTGAATTGATTGAAAAATTTAATCCAAGCTTTGATAAGAAATTCAAAATTAATATTTCAAAGAATATACCAATTGAAGCTGGATTAGGAGGAAGCAGCTCCAATGCTGGAACTGTCATAAGTTATTTATGTAAAGAGTATGAACTTAATGTTCCTTCAAATACTGAAATAGCACATTTCATAGGTAGTGATGTTCCATTCTTTGTTCACGGCAGCGCGGCAAAAGTAGAGGGGATTGGAGAAAGAATTACTCCACTAAGCGGTCTTCCTGGTATGGATCTATTAGTGGCAGTTCCTAAATTTGGCTTGAGTACAAAGGAAGTATTTAATCAATATGACAAGTTGAGTGTAGTAGACACGTCTAAAGATCAATGGAATCAGATTGATATTTTTAATGATTTATATAATGCTGCAGCTCATTTACGGCCTGAAATTATTGATATTAAAAATCATTTAGAAACTGAATTAAATCAAAAGTTTTATATGTCAGGTAGTGGGTCTTCCTTGTTTGCAATTCTTGATGATGAAGCAATTCATAATGAGGTAGATTCAGAAAATTTTAACTTACAATCAATGTACATAACTAAGAAAATTGATTGTAGTTTCTCTCAAAATGATGATTAGAATATATTTCATAACAATTGGGGGATGGTGTAATTGGCAACACATTGGGTTTTGGTCCCAACGTTGAGGGTTCGAGTCCTTCTCCCCCAGCCAATTTTAAGCAAATGAGTATTACAGGGATAATTTTAGCAGCGGGTAAGGGGACAAGAATGAAGTCCGATTTACCAAAAGTATTGCATACTGTTCTTGGAAAAAAACTTATATCTTACGCTATAGATTCAATTTCAGGTATTGATGATATATATGTTGTTGTTGGTCATGAGGCAGACCAGGTAATACAATCTATGCCTTCAGATATAAAAAATATTATCCAACATGAACAAAAAGGTACTGGGCATGCTGTTTCTGTTGTAATGGAATCAACTTCTTTTCAGGAAGATAATTCTGAATATATTTTAATAATTCCAGGAGATGTTCCGTTAATTAATAATGTTGATGTTGAGGAATTGATTAATAAAGTTATATCAAGCCAATCTTCTGTCGGCTTTTTGTCTTCATATGTATCTGATCCTTTTGGTTATGGAAGGGTAGTTAGGGACAAAGAGACAATTGAAATTATTGAAGAAAGAGATTGTACTGAAGATCAAAAGAAAATAGATGAGATTAACTCTGGAATTTACTGTTTTAGGAAAGAATTCTTAACAAAATATATTAAAGAACTCGATACTTCAAATGCTCAAGGTGAACTCTACTTAACTGATTTAATAGGTATTGCAAATAATGAAAAAAAAGATATTGTTATAGTACGGGTAGACGAACATTCAATACAAGGAATTAATTCGATGGGCCAACTAAATGAAGTTGAAGACACATTGCAAAAGAAAATAATTCAGAGTTTCATGGAGGATGGAGTCTATTTTCAAGATCCAACATCTACATACATAGACGAAACAGTAAATATTGCATCAGGTGCAAAAATATTCGCCAATTCGCATATAAAAGGTACTACTGTTATTGAAGAAAATTGTGAGATTGGTCCTAATGCTCAAATCAATAATTCACACATCGGACAAGGTTCCAAAGTCATTAATTCAGTTATAGAAGAGTCAAAAATTGAATCTAATGGGTTAATTGGGCCATTTGCACACATAAGACCTGGATCAGAGCTAGCGGATAATGTAAAAGTTGGAGCTTTTGCAGAAACAAAGAAATCAAAAATTGGTAAAGGAAGCAAGATTCCCCATCTTGCTTATGTTGGAGATGCTGAACTTGGTGCTGAAGTAAACTTCTCTGCTGGGGCTATCACCGTTAATTATGATGGAAAAAATAAACATAAAACAGATATTAAAGATGGAGCATTTATTGGATCTGATGTAATGCTTGTTGCTCCTGTAATAATTGGTAAGGAAGCAATGATAGGAGCTGGTTCAGTTATTACAAAAGACGTTCCTGAAAAAGCTTTAGGTATAGAACGAAGTGATCAAAAAAATATAGAAGGCTATGTTGATAGGAAAAAGAAAAAATGATTGAGCAACCTGGTAAAAAGAAGATGCTCATATTTTCTGGTTCTTCAAATACAGAGCTAGCTCAAAAAGTTTCAACTAACTTGGGTACTGAACTTGCTGAAGTTGAGAGAAAATCATTTGCAAGTGGTGAAATTTATTTAAGACTGGCTGATAGCGTAAGAGGAGCTGACTGTTTTGTTATGCAAAGTCATTCAGGAGATATAAATAAAACCATTATGGAACAACTTCTCCTAGTAGATGCTTTAAAGCGCGCTTCAGCAAAAAGAATTACAGCTGTTTTACCTTTTTACCCTTATTCACGACAGGATAAAAAAGCTTTACCTAGAGAACCTATTTCTGCGAGATTGATTGGTGATATGTTTGTTGCTGCAGGGGTTGATAGGTTAGTTTCCATTGACTTACACACACAACAGATACAGGGATTTGTTGATCAACCTTTTGACCACTTGACTGCAATGCCATTGTTTGTTGATTATTTTAAAGAGAAATTTAAAGATCCCATTTCTATAATCTCTCCTGATGCGGGAGGTGTGAAAAGAGCGACCACGTTTGCTAAACATCTTGAGGCATATGTTGGTTTTGTACATAAAAAAAGAGATCCAAAAATTCATAACGAAGTAAAGTCATTTACCGTAATTGGGGAAGTAGAAGACAGACATGCAATCTTGCTTGATGATATTATTGATACAGGCGGGACTATTGCTGCTGCATCAAGGATCTTAAAAGAACGAGGAGCAAAATCTGTAAATGTTGCGGCTACACATGGTATATTTTCAGATGGTTCAGTTGAGAAACTTCAAGATGCACCAATAGACAAGATAATAGTAACTGACACACTCCTTCAAAATGGTAATTCTTCACAACTAGGAAATGTTGAGGTGCTTAGTGTTTCAACAATAATAGCAAATGCACTAACATCAATATTTACAGATGATTCTGTATCCGCCTTGTTCATGGGCGAGAATGTTTTATAAGGAGACGATATGGCAGATAAGTTAAAAGCAAAAATTTATATGGTTGGTTCTACATCTGGTATCGAAGTAGAAGTTGATGATAAAGAAAAATTTTTAGAAGAAATCAAGAATTTATCTTCTTCCAATGATTTTTACCTTCACTCTGATGATGATGGTGAGTTAGCTCTTAATACAAGTTTGATTCAAGCAATAGAATTTAATGATGAAGATGGAAACAAAAGGGGAGCTGGATTAGTTTCTAGTGATTAACTACTAAGCCAGTTTTTCTATAGTGTCTTCTAATTGATTTTCTTTCATCTTCAGTAGTCCCACCCCATATACCTGAGTCTTGGTTTGTTCTAATTGCGTAATCAAGACACTCATTGATTACGGGACATTCAGCACAAATTAATTTTGCAGCATTGACTTTTTTCATAGCTTTCATAGATGATCCAACTGGAAAAAATATGTCTGAGTCAGAGTTTGCACACTCTCCTTCTAACATCCAATCTTCTTGTTCTAAGTCAAAATTTAACATTTGCACATTCCTTAATACTTTGTGAAATATTTCACAAGCTAGTTAAATTAATAGTACTAAACTCTAATTTATATGGTGAGATTTTGAAAAATATTTTTGGGCATAGAGGATTACCTCATATTTACCATGAAAATACACTTGAAGGTATCAATAAAGCCTTTAATTACTGTGATTTTGTTGAAACAGATGTCCGCTTAACTAAAGATAACAATCTAGTACTTTTTCATGATTCAAACATTGCCGGAAGCTTAATTAAGAATATGACACTTAAAGAAATTGATGAAGCTTTGAATATACCTATTGATGAAATAACACTTACTTCAAGAGATCAAATCCACGGAAAAGTAAATTTTGAAATTAAAACTGATACATTAGATGATTCGGATATTGATATTCTTTTTCAAAAGATGTTAGGAATTCTAAAATCTACTGATATTATTACCTCCTTTAATTGGAAATCAATTCAGTCTTTTAAACCTCTATTTGATAGTAATTATGGAATTATTTTTGATAAGGAGGAACAAATTTATCAAGCTCAATCATTATCTAATCATGACAACGGGCTATTTTTTATGGTTCATCATAACCTAATAGACCATAGGAGTTTTAGCCTCCCACTAGATCGAACTGTTCTGTGGACAGTGAATAATGAGGAAGACTTTAAAAGATATATGGAAATGGATATATGCGGTATAGTGACAGACATTCCTGATACAATGCAGTTATACAGAAAGTGAGAATATGGCTTTAATTGATGATTTAAGTACCTCTTTAAAAGAGGCGATGAAAGCAAAAGATAAACCTAAATTAGATGCTATTCGACAAGTCCAAACTGAGATAGCAAAAAAGAAATCTGAAAAAGGTGAAGAAGCAACAGATGAATTAGTACTTGGTGTCATTTCATCCTATGTAAAAAAAATGGCTAAGGCTGTTGATGAATATAATTCTCTCGGAGAAAGGGGAGCTGAGATGGCAGAAAAAATTCAATTCGAAATTGATTTCCTAAGTCAATGGCTTCCAGAACAACTTAGTGAAGAAGATGTAGAGAAATTAGTTGATGAGGTATTAACTGAACTTGGAGAAGTCGACATGTCCCAAATGGGAAGAATTATAGGTGCTGTTATGGCAAAAGGTGACGGTATTGATGGTTCTATTGTTAGTAGAATTGTTAAGGAAAAATTAACTTAAAAAAATTTTCTAATGAAAGCATTTAAAGTTTTTGTTCTAGTTTTTTTATCAGTAAATATAGTGATATGGCTTGTAACATACTTTTTAAATATTAACTTATTCTCTATTCTGCAAATCCAAACTCCAAATATTGAAGTTCGTGAACCTAGTTACAAACTTACAACCAATATTTCAAAAAGCCCAATAGGAAATTTTGATCCAGTATTTGTCCTTTATGATGAAGATTGTATTAAGTTTGGACCGTATAAGTTAAGCGAGGCAGTTTTAGAAATTCAAAGTGGGCTAAGCACAACATGTTCTAGTTTAATTTCAGATGAGAATGACATATTAATAAATCTCCACGATAGAAGAGATGCAAGTTTGACTAATATTAAAAATAATATTTCTAATTTACTGTACTCATCTTCTTCAGATCTTAATTTATTTCCAGGTTTTGAGGGTGATGAAGAGGCAAACCTTAGAATTCAGTTAGCAATTTATCAATTACCTGATCCCTTAAGGAGTATTTTAACAAATGAGGTTCAAGTATTGAATGGCTGCCATCCTTATGGGGAAGCACTTTTTAATAGATGTGTCTATGGAGTCTTTGACCCAGTTGGTTATGGTGCAGATGGAAATTTTGGAAATGACTGGGCTATGACTATATGGATATCTGATAGAGGTTTAGAATCTGGCAAGCTTAAGGATATTCTTATTCATGAAGCAGCACATGCCTACTCATATTTAGTTTTGAAACAGTGCGTGCTCCAAGATGGTTCTACTTTTAGAAATCTTGCACATCAACGATATGGAAATGAAGAAAATTTAGCAGATGTCTTTGTTTATTACTACGGAGGAAAATGGACTAATTACTACAAATTAGATTATCTACCAGTCGAAGAAAACAAGTGGATGACAGATATGATTGACTATTGCAATATTTATCAACAGGCAGTATCTGCCCTATCTTCATAAAAACAACAAATTAATTGTTGTTTGAAGCAAAATAGCATTTATCCTTACTAATTATGAAAAATAACTCTTATACAGTAGCTGTTTTAGGTGCAGGAAATATAGGCTCTGCAGTTATTTCACGTTTATCAAATCTTGATAATGAAGTAATAGATATAAGTATTTCTAAAGTATTAGTTTCAGATGTTACAAAACAAAGAGATTTTGACTCAAGTTTGTTAACCAATGACTTTAACGAAATTGTTAATGACGAAAGCATCAATTTAGTTATTGAAGTACTCGGTGGGGTAGATCCAGGAAAAGATTATATAAAAACACTTCTTAAAAATGGAAAGTCTGTCATTACTGCTAATAAAGATATTATCGCAGATTGTGGGGATGAACTAATTAAGATAGCACAGGAAAATAACGCCTGTCTATATTTTGAAGCTGCTGTGGCTGCTGGTATTCCAGTTTTGAAACCTCTGATTGAGAGTTTAAGAGGGGAAGAGCTTACAAGAGTGGCTGGAATAATAAATGGTACTAGTAATTATATTTTGACATCTATGGAAGAGGGAAGCACATATGAAGATGCATTAAATCGAGCTCAAGAACTTGGTTATGCAGAACCGGATCCAACAAATGATGTTGAAGGGATCGATGCAAAATATAAAGCTATGATACTCTCTCTACTTTGCTTTGGGCTATCTCCACAATCTGAAGATGTATATACAGAGGGAATTTCTAGTATTACAAAGGAAGATTTTGAATGGGCAAAGAGGTTAAACAAAACAATTAAATTAGTTGCTCAGATAGACAATAAAGGTGAGGGCTTTAATGCAAGGGTCTATCCAGTACTAGTTGACGCCAAACATCCTCTTGCATCTATTAGAGGTGCGTTAAATGCTATTCTCGTAGAAGGAGAAAATATAAATCAGTTAGTTTTCTCAGGTCCTGGAGCTGGAGCAGCACCAACAGCTAGCGCGATTGTCGGGGATGTTTTAAGTGCTTGTCATCAAATGGCCAGCAACCAAACAAATTGGTATCCATTAAGATCACCAAAAACAGGGAATAAATCTATTCAGGATGTTCATTCAAGCTGGTTTATTAGGTTGTCAGTTCAAGATGAACCAGGTGTACTTGCAACAATTGCGAGTTTATTTGGTGAAAATAATGTCAGTATCGAAAGCGTTATTCAAGAAGGAAGAGGCAACAATGCAGAATTGGTTCTTGTTACCCATGAGGCTGCAGAGGAAAATTTAACAAGTTCAATAGACAGTATTGCAAACCTCGATAGTGTCAGCTCTGTAACATCTACAATCAGAGTTTATCTCTAAATAAGTGATTACATACCATTCAACTCGTGGAAGCAAGTCTATACTTTCTTTTCAAGATATTGTCCTATCAGGTATTGCAGAAGACAAAGGATTGTACCTACCAAATGGAACAACACTTGAAAATTTAAGCATTCTAACGCAAGAAGATTTAAGTTATGAAGATTTCGTTAAGACAGTATTTATTGCTTTAGATAAAAATTCTGCAAGTTATGTAGATGAATTATCAATTTATCCAGGCTTTGAAAACTCACCAGAGCCAGTGCTTAAAGAGATCAATAAAGACAAATATGTAATGGAGCTATTCCACGGCCCAACAAAATCATTCAAAGACTATGCACTTCAACCACTTGGTGCAATAGCAGATAAGAGACTAGAAGAAATTGGTGAGAGAGGGTTAGTTATTGTTGCAACAAGTGGAGACACTGGAAGTGCTGCTATCCAGGCTGTAAAAGATTCCAAAAACATTGATATAGTAGTTTTGCATCCACACAATAAAGTTAGTGAATATCAAAGACGTCAGATGACAGAGGTTATTCAAGACAATGTATTAAATATTGCAATTGAGGGATCCTATGATGATTGCCAACAAATTGCCAAAACTCTTTTGCAGGAAAACGCGTTTAACAGAAGAGTAGTTTCTTTAAATTCAATCAACTGGTTAAGAGTTATGGGTCAAACAGCTTATTACGTGTGGTTGACAAAACAGTTTTCTTCACCGATAAATATTGCTATCCCATCAGGAAATTTTGGTAATGCTTATTCTGCATGGTTTGGAAGAAATAATGGACTTCCAATAAACGAAATAT
>Ga0222718_10000766_pt1 | contig 33226 bp, 43 predicted proteins | sample C33_27DmetaG_FD_165045 | JGI IMG/M metagenome (GOLD analysis project Ga0222718, IMG submission 165045) | Estuarine water microbial communities from San Francisco Bay, California, United States - C33_27D | ecosystem: Environmental > Aquatic > Marine > Unclassified | place: USA: California...
CTGATTCTCATAAGAAAAATTGGAGGTACCAATGGGATGTTAATGAAGCTCGAAAAATGGTTTTAAGAACTCACACTACTTGCGTAACAATAAAACATTTAGCTGAAAATAAACCCGATGAAGCTAGAATTTTTTCTTTAGGTAGAGTATTTAGAAATGAGAAAGTTAGTTACAAACATCTTGTTGAATTTAATCAAATAGAAGGTATTGTTGTTGGAAAAGATGCTAATCTAAGAAATTTGATGGGAATTCAAAGAGAATTCTATAAGAGAATAGGCATAACTAAAATCAAGTTTTGGCCAACATTCTTCCCATATACTGAACCATCTCTTCAAACAATGGTTTACAATGAAAAATTAGGAAAATGGATAGAATTATTTGGAATGGGAATTTTTAGACCAGAAGTTACAAAACCCCTTGGAATTACTAAACCTGTTTTAGCTTGGGGTGGTGGCATTGAAAGAATTGCTATGTTGAAATATGATTTAGATGATGTAAGAGAATTTTATAATAATAATTTAGGATGGTTAAGGAGTAACACAAAATGCCAGTAATTGAATTATCTTATTCTCGCCTTCAAAAACTAATTGGTAAGGTCTCAAAAAAACAAATTTCTGATTCGTTGCCTTTTTTGGGATTAGACATTGAATCAGAGGATAGAGATTTAGTTCGAATTGAATACAGTCCAAATCGCCCAGATTATTCTACTGATTATGGAATTGCACTTGGTTTGCAAGGCTTACTTGGAATCAAAACCGGTTCAGTAAAACTAACTATCAAAAAATCAAAAAATTATGCAATAACTGTTAAACCAACTGTTTCAAAAATTCGTCCATTTGTGACTGGAATTATTGCTAAAAATGGCAAAATTGATGATAAAACAATTAAACAATTAATGACTATGCAAGAGGATCTTCATTTTGGAATTGGAAGAAAAAGAAAAAAATCTTCTATCGGAATACATGATTTAGATAAGATTTCTTTTCCTTTGACATACACTACAGTGGATAAAAATCATAAATTCATTCCGTTAAACTCTGAAAAAGAACTAACAATATCTAAAATACTTTCTAACACTGAAACAGGTAAAGATTATGGTCATTTACTAGGACAATCTTCAAAAGTCCCAATAATTATTGATTCTAATGACAATACCGTATCTTTTCCTCCTATAATTAATGCTGGAATTACTACTGTAACTACTAAGACAAAGAATCTGTTTGTGGAGGTAACTGGAATCAATAAAGCTGATGCTGAAGATATGCTTTCAGTTGTTGCAACCATTTTACAAAGTGCAGGATTTAACTTAGAAAATATACAAATTTCTGGTGCAAAAAATTCTTCACCTAAACTTGAAGAAAAGAAATTATCTGTTGATTCCTCTTTAATTAATCAGACCCTTGGTTTAGAACTTTCAACTCCAAAAATTATTTCCTCATTAAAAAAATCCAGATTGAATGCAATTTCACAAGGAAAAAAAATTGTTTGTACTATTCCTGCATATAGATTTGATATATTTGGTCCGATGGATTTAGTTGAAGAGGTTGCTTTAGGTTATGGAATTCAAAATTTTGAGCCTACTGTGTCACCTTCTCAAACTATTGGACAAACTAACCCTGTATCACTTCATCTGAAATCTCTTAATCAAACTATGATTGGGCTAGGATTTCTTGAGGCATTAAATTCTAGTTTGAGTAGTAAACGTGTATTATATGAAATGACAAATAGGGATTCTAAAAATATAATTTCTGTCCTTGATTCAAAAAGCCAAGAACATACTATTCTACGTGATTCAATACTTCCTGGATTAATTGAAAATCTTTCAAGAAATATTCATGAATCCTATCCTCAAAAAATGTTTGAAACTGGAAATATTTTTAATCTTGAAAAACCCATCTCTGAAAAAATTAATCTTGCTGTAATTAGTGCTCACAAAGATGCAAATTTCACTGAAATAAAATCTATATTGCAAACTTTACTAAAAATTGGTTTCAGAATAGAAATCCAAACTAAAACTGTCACTAATCCTAGTTTTAAAGATGGCCACTGTGCAAATATAATTTTTAATGGAAATATAGTTGGAATTATTGGAGAAATTGATTCTGCTATAATTGAAAATTATAAAATTCGTGTACCTGTTGTTGGATTTGAAATTTCATTATCTGAATCCATTCTCAAATCTCTTTAGTGTTGAAATAATGATTAGTGATGTACCAAATACAAAAAGAATAATTCCAATTATAAATTCAACTAGGATTTTTTGAAAAATTTCTTTTTGTTCTGTTTCTAGTGTCACGTAATTTTCATTTTCTAAATTATTAAAATATTGAATTTGAGGATAATCAAAAACTATTACAAATGAACCTAAAATCAAAATTATTAACCCTAGTAAAAATTTTCTTTGATTTCTTATTTCCAAAAATCCTTCATAAAAACATGATTTCTTTTTAATAAATTTCTAATAGTTTTTAGTAGGTTCATCTAATGACTAATCGCCCAAGAGCAGGCACACAGACGGATTGGGATGACGCTGATCGTAACGATACCAATGATTTCTAATTCACCCAGGTGTGCTACATTATGGGCAACCCCGGTTTCAGAACGTGATGAGGCGTATGGCTATGTCCAATGAAATTTTGCGAGTCAGAACCGGGGAACATTAAATTTCTCAAAAACCATTAAACGTTAGTAATTTACAAAATACAATAATGGTAAATTATTGGTTAGCAAAACAGGAACCAAGTGGACCTAGGGGATATAATTTTGAACAATTGAAAAAAGATAAAACTACTGTTTGGGATGGGGTTCATAATAATTTAGCATTAAAGCATATGAGAGAAATGAAATCTGGTGATTTAGTTTTATTTTATCATACTGGTGTTGAAAGACAAGCAGTTGGAATAATGCAAGTTACTTCAAAACCCTATTCTAATCCAAAAGAGGATGTTGAACGTTTTATTGTGGTTGATGTAAAATATAAAAAAACATTGAAACGACCAGTAACATTAACTGAAATAAAAAATAATAAAAAATTCAAAGACTGGGAATTAGTCAGAATCTCTAGATTATCTGTAATGCCTGTTCCAAAACTCATTTGGGATGAGATTATTAAAATTTCGCAAGGCTAGTGTAATAGATTTATTGATATAGTAGAATTATCTAATTGAAATATGGCAACAGCTTATGTTTTAATAAACTGTGAACTAGGTTCTGAAGAAGCTATTATTGGGCAACTAAAGGGCTTAGAAGGTGTAAAAGAAGTTCATGGAACTTTTGGTGCATACGATATTTTGGCCAAGATTGAATCAGACACTGTTGAAAAACTGAGAGAAACAATTACCTGGAAAATCAGAAAAATTGAAAAGATTCGTTCTACACTTACCCTGATGGGTATTGAAGGCCAAACATAAACACCCTTTTTTCTAATCATGCTTCTACATTTTATTTTTGTAATAAAAGAAGAGGATATTCAGAAACGTAAATCTGAATTTGAATATATCAAAAAAATGGCACAATTTTATAAAAAATGGATTGGTGATAATTTTGGAATCAACTATGAAATTCAATGTGATGAATTAATTACAAAACCTAGAAGTATTTTTCAAAAACTAGATACACATACACTTGTTCGTGATCATGAACAACGTGGAAAAGACATATACCATTTTTACTTGACTCATTTTAAACCTCTGTGGACTGACTGCACTTGTGAAGGTTATCATGCTGAAAATTTTGGAATGATTTTTTGGCAAAAACCAAATCAATCTGATGATGTTTTATTTTTAGCTGAAAAAAATTGCACTACAGTTTCACATGAAATAATTCATGAAATGTTAAGAATTAAAGGAAATAAAAAATACATTCATGAAGTTCATGATGTTTGGACAAAGCATTTCTATGAACAATTGGAATTCCAACAGTACGGGGAAGATTTTGAAAGTACAGAAGAAAAACCTATGTTTTTGACAATGGATATTAGTAAATTCAAAAATTAATTTTTTTAAATTCTAACATTTTGTAACTGAATAAATGTTATTTTCAAAATTTGCAGTTTTAAAATCTAATTTATTCTCAGGATCGTTGTCTCTTGATTTACTTAATTCTTTTAGTTCTAACAATGCATCTGATCTGAAACCTACTGATGATCCATAAACTGCATCAGTTAGCATTGTTCCGTGGTCTCCTTTTTTAATGTCGTCTACCATTTCATAAAATCTATTTGTCTCTTTTTTATTTACAGGGTTTCCTGTGGCTTTATTTTGAGCTACTGAAATATACATTCCATTATTTTTTACAGCAACAAGAATTTTGTGATTTTTTCCTGATTTACCTGGAATTGTTTCATTGACAAGTACTTCGCATTTATGATACATACTTGATACATATGCAAAAAATCTGTATTGTGCAAATTTTCCTGCGTCATCTTCTTCACAATCTACAAAAATTTTGTGTAACAGATGTAATGCATCATCATTCATACTTTGTAGTCTGTCATCAATTCTACCTCTCTCAAGTAATTCTGATTTGCATTCTTTTGCAATTAATACTAAAATAAAATCTGGTAAATTATAATTTTTTAATGCTGCAACAAATGAACCTGCTTGTGACATGCCAAACTTTGGAAATCCTTTATTGACCAATTATGGCATCTCCTTAGAAAATTTTGAATTTATTGACAACGCATTGTTAAGCTGGTTTTGGCTTATAATTGTTGAGAATTAATATGCCTATTTTGATATTTTTTTTAATTTTTAAATTGTAAATATTAAATTCGGGGAGAATTTTCTGTATATTATGCAAATTGATACCACTCCAGAACTTGTTTCTAATGTATATCAAAAATTAAAAGAAAATATTGTAAAATTTCGTGATGTTGTAGATAGACCATTAACACTTACAGAAAAAATTCTAGCTGGACATTTTAATGAAATTTCTGAAAAAAATCCTTCTGGAGGAAAAGATTATGTTTTTCTAAAACCAGATCGAGTGGCACTACAAGATGTTACTGGCCAAATGGTTATGCTTCAATTTATGCAAGCAGAATTAAATGAAACAGCTTTACCAACTACTGTCCACTGTGATCACCTAATTCGTGCTGAAGTTCAGGGTGATGTTGATATGAAAGTTTCATTAGATGAAAATAGTGAAGTTTTCAAATTTTTACAATCTGCATGTGCAAAATATGGTTGTGGATTTTGGAAACCAGGTGCTGGAATTATACATCAAGTAGTTTTAGAAAATTATGCATTTCCTGGTGGATTAATGATTGGAACTGATTCGCATACACCAAATGCAGGTGGTCTTGGAATGATTGCTATTGGTGTTGGAGGTTTAGATGCTGCAGAAACTATGGCTGGAATGCCTTGGGAATTACTTTATCCAAAAAGAGTTGGTGTAAAATTAACTGGTAAATTAACTGGTTGGACAGCACCTAAAGATATTATTTTAAAAGTTGCAGAAGAATTAACTGTTTCAGGAGGAACAAATGCAATTGTAGAGTATTTTGGTTCTGGTACTTCATCAATCAGTTGTACTGGAAAAGCTACAATAACAAACATGGGTGCAGAAATTGGTGCAACTTGTTCTATATTTCCTTATGATGAAAGAATGGAAACTTATCTAAAGTATACTAATAGAAAAGAAATTGCAGAACTAGCTAATAAAAATAAAGAACTGTTAGTTGCTGATCCTGAAATAGAATCCGAACCTGAAAAATATTTTGATAAAATAATTGAAATTGATTTGTCTACTTTAGAACCTCATATTGTTGGGCCACATACACCTGACTTGGCAAGATCTATTTCTGAACTTGCTGACGATGTAACTTCTAATGATTATGTAGATCCAATTTCTGTAGCACTTATTGGAAGCTGTACTAATTCTTCGTATGAAGATATGTCTAGAGCAGCTAGTTTAGCTGAACAAGCCAAATCTAAAGGAATTAAATCAAAAATTCCACTACTTGTAACTCCTGGTTCTGAACAAATTAGAGGCACAATTGAGAGAGATGGTCAAATGGATTCTCTAAAAGAAATTGGTGCAACTGTTTTGGCAAATGCATGTGGGCCATGTATTGGACAATGGAACAGACCTGAATTAGAAAAAAATGAAAAAAATTCTATTGTAACTACATTTAACAGAAATTTTCCTGGACGAAATGATGGACAAAGATCTACTCTTAATTTCATCGGTAGTCCTGAAATGATTATTGCATTAGCATTGGGTGGAAAATTATCTTTCAATCCATTGAAAGATGATCTTATTGCAGCAGATGGAACAAAATTCAAATTAGAACCACCAACAATTGCACCTGAAGTACCTGAAGAAGGATTTAAGATACCTGATGGGATTTTTGTCGCTCCTCCTTCTAATTCTACTAATGTTGATGTCGTAATTGATCCAAATAGTAAACGTCTTCAACGTTTAGCACCTTTTGAAAAATGGAATGGTGATGATTTTGTTGAACTTCCAATTATGGTTAAAGCAAAAGGAAAATGTACCACTGACCATATTTCTCCTGCAGGTGCATGGTTGTCTCTTAGAGGACATCTTGATAATCTAAGTGATAATATGTTGTTGGGAGCTGTTAATGCTTTTAATGATCAAGTTGGAAGTGGTAAAAATATTTTAAATAATGAGATGGAGCCTTTTTCTAAAATTGCTAGACAATACAAACAACAAGGTCTCAATTGGATAATTATTGGAGACAACAATTATGGTGAAGGTAGTAGTAGAGAACATGCTGCAATGACTCCTCGTTATTTGGGATGTGTTGCAGTAATTACAAAAAGTTTAGCAAGAATCCATGAGACTAATTTGAAAAAACAAGGTGTTTTGGCATTAACTTTCAATGATCCAAATGACTATGAAAAAATTCTTGAAGATGATAAAATTAGTCTAATTAATTTAGATAGTTTAGAACCTCAAAAACAAGTAACTTGTGTAATAACTCACAGTGATGGAAATAAAGAAGAAATTGCATTAAATCACTCCTATAATGAATCTCAAATTCAGTGGTTCAAACACGGTTCTGCATTGAATGTTTTAAGAAATAAAAAATAAAAAATGGGCCCGATCGGATTTGAACCGACGATCGATGGTTTTGGAGACCATCGCCCTACCAGGCTAGGCTACGAACCCACAAGAATCGGAACTATTTGCTTGAATTTTAACTTATTTTTAACCAAGATTTATTTGCAATAATCATGTCTGTGTTGTAGGAAGCAATGGTTAAACCAGTTTATTTTGTATTAGGGGCAATTCCTGTGATTGTTGCAATCTTACTTGCTGTTCCGTTAGTAACAAAAAATGAAATTCCTGTTTCAGCTACAAATTCTTTTGATAAAGTTGAAATTGAATATACAAAACATCAATTAAAAAAAATAACTAATGGAATTGCTGAAAGAACTGGTGCTGAAAAAACAGAAATTCTAATAATTAAAAATGATGGGGAAACTAAATACACTATTACTGAACAGGGATACCCTCAACCTACAATTAAATCAAAAATTGATGAAAAAACATTAAACAAAATTAAGGCTTTGATTAAAGAAACTGGTTTCATTTCAATTGATCCTAATTCTTTTGAAGTTTTTCAAAATGTTACTGACTTTCAAAAATCTTCAGTTAAAGTAACTCTTAATGGACGTGTTAATCAAATTCATTGGCCAGAATCATCTGCAACACCAGACTTTGTTCCACCCATAATTTCTATGGTTGAAACTGAATTAGATAAAATAATGTCTGAATTTAGTGAATAGGTACAAATAGTCTCTAGCAAAAATTAGGGTATGTTACCTCTATCTGGTGAACGAACTAATGCCAAAGGAATAATTTCTGAAAAATTAGATTCTGTTGATACAATTCGTGGCTCAAGTACACTAAAGAGAGGTTTTGCACATATGCAAAAAAATGGTGTTGTTATGGATGTTACAAATGTGGAACAAGCATTAATTGCTCAAGAAGCTGGTGCTGTTTCAGTAATGGTTTTAGATAAACTTCCATCAGAAGTTAGAAAAGCTGGTGGAGTTGCAAGAACCGCCAGTATTAAAATTATTGAAGAAATTATGGATTCAGTTACTATTCCTGTAATGGCAAAATGTAGAATTGGACATGTTAACGAAGCATTAGTTTTACAAGAAACTGATGTAGATATGATAGATGAATCTGAAGTTTTAACACCTGCAGATGAATTACGACATATTTGGAAATGGGATCTTACAACACCCGTTGTTAACGGTGCAAGATCTTTGGCTGAAGCTTTAAGAAGAATTGAAGAAGGTGCATCAATGATTAGAACTAAAGGCGAACCTGGTACTGGAAATGTTGCAGAAGCTATCACACATATCAAAAAAGTTAATGATGAATTAAGAACAATAAAATCAATTTATGATTCTGGTGATAATCAAGATTTAGTTCGTATGGCAAGAGAGTTCAAAGTTTCTTATGATATTGTTGAACAAACTGCTAAACTTGGACGATTACCTGTTGTCAATTTTGCAGCTGGGGGAATTGCAACACCTGCAGATGCAGCATATTTGATGTCATTAGGTTGTGATGGTATTTTTGTTGGGTCTGGAATTTTTAGTGCAGATGATGCACAAGAAAGAGCAAACGCAATTGTTTTGGCAACTACTTTTTGGAATGAATCCGATAAAGTAAAAGAAGCACAAAAAATGATTGATGAAAGACAATCTATACCTGGCTTGGATGTAAAAACATTAGATTTACGTATGCAAGATCGTGGAGGTTCAGCATGAGTCTAACTCTAGGTGTTTTATCAATTCAAGGAGATGTTCTTGAAAATGTTCTTGCTGTAAAAGCTGCTATTGATGCATTAGATATTGATGGAACTGTTACTAGTGTTAGAACCCCTGATGAAATTTCAAAAGTTGATGGCCTAATTATTCCAGGTGGTGAAAGTACTACTATGGGTAGACTATCTGTTGCCAATGGTGCTTTGAAAATTCTAAAAGAAAAAATTGAACAAGGGATGCCTGTTTTAGGAATATGTGCTGGAATGATTATGTTGTCTAAAACTGCCCAAGATAAAGTGGTAGGAAAAATTGATCAACCTCTATTAGATATCTTAGACATTAAACTAGAAAGAAATTCTTTTGGACGTCAAAGAGAATCCTTTGAGTCTGATATTTCTCTAAACTCTATTGGAATTCCTTCATTTAATGGAGTTTTCATTAGAGCACCCTCAATTTCAGATGTTGGAAATGATATTGAAGTTTTATCAAAATTTAATGAAAAAATTGTTGCAGTTAAAAAAAATAATATTATTGGTGTTGCATTCCATCCTGAATTGACAAGTGATATTTCATTACACAAATATTTTGTAAATCTTACAAATACTCTAAAAAATTAATTTAAAACACGTGGTAAAATTACCTCTATTTGACCTAATTTTGGCACTAGATTACTAGTTTCTTACCAATTAAATATAATAAAATTCAACAACATTCATGACAGAACAAACTACAAGTGGTTCAATAGCACCATATTTTGACCAGTTCTTTAACCAGATTAAGAACGTTCACCCAAAAATAGACCCTGAACTCTTAATTAGAATAATGCTATTTGAAATCAATTTGAAGAAATTTGTTGGTCCTGATATTCCACACGTTCACCTTGATGTACAATATGAACAAGGAGTGGATCTTAAACAAAAACAAGAAGAAGCCAGAGATAAATTCCCAATTGAGGTAACCACTAACAAATGGGGTGACGGTGTAATCTTTTCAGGTTTAATGGGAATCAGACACATCGAAAAAGTTTGCGCAGATCCTCAAATTACTAAAGTAACCGGAACCGCAACACCTAGACATAACTAAAATTTAGTTTTTTTAATCTTAAAATAATTTTTTATTTAACAAATTTAATTCAAAATTAATCTTTTGAAAAATTTATTTCAATACGCATTGTATTGTTGATGATCTGAATTACTTTCTCGATAATTTTTGGGTCCATGCTGAAGAACCCTCTGAATTTATCTCCTCCTAGATCTTCTGCAACTAAACCAAATGGTCCATTTGGTCCTTTAGTAACAACAATCCACATTTTTTCAATATTGGTATCTAAACAACTAAGAATTTCTGCAGTTGGTGGAACTGAATCAGGCGGAATTAAAAATGGATCATCAAATCCTCCAATTACCCAAGCATGGGGAATTTTTTTCAAAATTTCTGTATATCTTTTTTGAACATATTTGTAAAGAGCTTCAGTTTCAAATGTAGCTAATAATGGATCATAATTTTTTACTGCGTATGCTTCAATATCCATACTTAATCTATAGAGATCTTCTCTTTTTGCCTCAAAATTAACGAAATTTGCTTTTGTGAATTCATCTAATGTGGATAATCCTGAATCCTCTGTAATATTTTTTACATCGCCCTGAGGTAATTCAGGACATTGAATTTTTAATTCATCTAAGAAACTTTCGTATTCTTTTGCCAATACCCAAAAAACTTTTTTGGTATATTTAAAACTAATATTTTATTCTTCTAGTGCTAATTTTATCCAGATTTTTCCTTTTAATCTAATAAATTATGCATTGATTTCAAATCTTTTTTGAATGGCTGTAATATTTCTGGAATGTCTATTTTGATTGAATCTTTTAGTGACAAATTTTGAGATTTCTTTTCATTCCAAACTTTGGAATTAAATTCTGATATTGCTTTAGTTATTTCTGTCTGTTCTTCAATATTTTCAAAATCAACTTGTTTTTGTTGATGAATACTCTCATTTGAATACAATGTTTTCCAAAGATGTTCTGTAATGAATGGTGTAATTGGTGCTAATAATTTTAGAATTGTTGATAATGTTTTGTGAAGTGTAAATATCGCACCATCTCTTTCCTCATCTGAAAAATCAATTCCATATGCTCTTGCTTTTACCATTTCAATATAATGTGCAGCAAATACATTCCATGTAAATTCCCTAATTGCAACTGCTGGAATAAAGAAATTATATTCTTCATATCCTTTTTTACATTCTTTTACTAGTTTGTCCAATTCTGATAAAATCCATTTATCTGAATCCGTTGGCACTCCTGAATTGATAACTGGAAAACTTGATAAAAATCTGGACACATTCCATAATTTGCTTAAAAATTTCTTGGTTGAATCAATTTTTTGTTCATTACATCTAAAATCATATCCGTGATTAATCTCACTGGCACTCCAAAATCTGAAAGTATCTGCACCTTGTTTTTCAATAACTGGTAATGGATCTATTGCATTGCCTTTACTTTTACTCATTTTCATTCCTTTTTCATCTAATCCATACCCCATTACCCAAGCTTCAGACCATGGTTTTTCTCCTGTTAATTCTTCACATCTCAATAGTGTGTAATACAACCAAGTTCTCACAATGTCTTTTGCTTGGGGTCTAATTGTAGCAGGATAAACTTTCTTGAAAAATTCATCATCTCGACCAAATTTACTAATGAATAATGGTGATACACTAGAATCCATCCATGTATCAAATGTCCTTTCTTCACCAATAAATTCGCTAGAATTACATTTTGTACAGTTTGTAATTGGACATTTTTCATTCCATGGTCTATAATATTTTCCAGGTTCTGGTACATGTGGTTCGGAGCATTCTTTACAGTACCAGATTGGAATTTCTGTCCCATAAAATCTTCTTCTTGAGATTGGCCAATCAATATTGATTGATTCTAACCAATTCATCAAAATTTGTTTGTGCATTGTAGGATGGAAAGTAATTTCCTTTCCAACTTCTTTCATTTTTTCAATTTTATCTTTTTGTTTAAGATAATATTCTTCCATAGGAATTATTTCAATTGGAGTTTTACTTCTTTCTGAAATTGGAGTTCTATGAGTAATTTCTTCAATTTTTTCAACAAATCCTCCATTTTCTAAATCTTCTATGATTTTTGTTCTTGCTTGTTTTGGTTTTAATCCTGCATACTCACCCGCAACATCAGTCATTCTTCCATTTAGTCCAATAGCAACTATTTCATCTAATTGTAATTCTCTAAATAATGCAACATCATTTTGATCACCATAACTACAAACCATTACTGCACCTGAACCAAATTCCTGCTTTGCTGAATGATGTGTTGTTAATTCTACTTCTACATTGGTAATTGGTACAATAATTTTTTTACCAATAAATCCTGAATATCTTTCATCTTCTGGATTAACAATAATTGTTTTACATGCACAAAGTAATTCTGGTCTTGTACTTGCAATAATAATTTCTTTATCTGTATCTTTAATTTTGAATTTCATATAAACAAGCTTTGTTTGTAAATCGTCATAAATTATTTCAGCATCGGCAATTGTAGTTCCAGAAACCCAATCGTAATTGTTAGGCCTATTTGCAAGGTAAACTTCCCCTTTTTTCCACAAGTCAATGAAAGTTGATTGTGTTAATGATCTGTATTCTTCTGAATCGGTTCTGTAGTAATTAGTAAAATCTCCGCTTATTCCCAAATTCTTCATAATTAGAATCATTTCTGCCTCTAAATCGTCTAAAGCATCTTTACACAAATTCAGAAATTCCCCTCTTTCTGTTTCTCTCATTCTTATCTTGTGCTTCTTTTCAGTATAGAGTTCAACTGGTAACCCGTTTCTATCAATACCTATTGGAAAATACACATTTTTTCCAGCCATTCTTGCTGTACGTGCAATCATATCTATTTGTGAATAATGTGCGGCTGCACCAATATGCCATGGTCTACCTGATGGATATGGTGGTGGTGTATCTATTGTAAAATTATCTTCATTAGGTTTGAATTCATAAATTTTTTCTTCTTCCCATTGTTTTAGAATATTTTTTTCTAATTCTGGATTCCATGCTTTTTCTGAAATTTTAGGTTCCATTTTCTATCTTTGAATATTAGAAATTATGTGGGATCCTTTGTTGTATCCTTCATAAATGTAAACTCCTACTGCCTCTACATTTTCAGGCATTTTTGGAGCTAATAGTTTAATTATTTCACTTGAGAGATTTTCAACTGTAGCTTCTCCTTCAAGTAGATATGTTGTATGTTTTGGAACTTGTAAATCAAACATTCCTTTTGGTCCTTCAAAACTAATTTCATAATGTGTTTCATCTTCTTTTTTAAGATATTTTTTATTAATGAAAAATTTATGATCAAATTCATTAACAACTTCCTTTATGATTTTTTTTGCTATTCCAAAATCAACTAACAAATTATTTTTCATTTGACCTACTAACTCTACCATCACTGAAGATGTATGTCCATGTAGTATGGAGCATTTTTCAACTAGTGGAAGTATGTGTGCATAATCAAATGAAAACGATGCATCTTCTAAAAATATTGAACCAGTTTGTGGTGTTTTATCATAAAATACTATATCTTGTAATTCTTTAATTTGTGCAACATATTTTGCATGACCTATTGCCATTATTTTTTCTTCAGGAAGGTCTTCTTTGATTTGTCTATATTTTTCAATATCTTCATCATTATCAATCACTTCGATTAATCCTTTTTCTGTTTTAAAATCAACTTTGACTTTAGTTCCATTTTTTAAACTAATTTCATAATTGTATTGGTATTCATTTTCTAAAAATGTGAGCATTTGTGCTACTGTTAATTCTGTTCTTGTTTTGAGTAAATTTCCTTTTTTATCTATATACTTGAAATCTGAATCCAAAATTGTAGGGCTTGTAGTCATGTAAAATTTTTTGGCTATGGATATAATATAAATTCTGTAACAATGTGCCTGAAAAATTATTTTTCTATAATTAGACTAGGGAATTTAAAATTCTAGCAAGATTAAGATCGTTATTTGTAATGCCGCCTGCATCATGAGTCGTTAAATCTATTGTAATTCTATTGTACACATTAAACCATTCTGGATGATGATTCATTTTTTCAATTTCCATGGCAGCTCTAGTCATAAATCCAAATGCTTGATTGAAACTATCAAATTGAAATTCTTTATGCAATTTATTATCTTTAATATTCCATCCTTCTAATTTTTTTAATTCTTCTATAATTTCTGCTTCTGATACTCTCATCATACCAACTTTGAGAACTTGTTAAATTAAAAGATTGATAAATGATTCTTACCAGAGATTTCCTTGCATTTTTAAAATTGATCTAATGTCTTTTGAAATTGTATCTAATGTTTTTACATCATAATTAGCATTTGTGAAATCTATTGACGTAAATGTAGCCCCATCAAAATTTGTATGTCTTAAATTTACATTACTTAGATTAGTATTTGCTAAATCTGCATTTCTTAAATCTGCATAAAATAAATCAGCTCCACTGATATTCGCATTTGTTAGATCAACACCATACATGTCTGTATCCCAAAGTTTTGCATTACTTAGATTTACATTTTGTAAATTTGCTCCTCTTAATTTTACATTAAATAATATTGTATCACTCAAATTAGAGCCGGTTAAATCAGCTCCACTAAAATTAGCATTGTGAATGTCTCTGTTTTTCAGATCAACATTTTTTAAATTTGTATTGGAAAAATTTCTTCCAATTAATTCTTCATATTCAAAATCTACTTTTGAAAAATTTCTTTTTTTAAAAATATCTTCAGGCTCCATTTTTTATTCAGTAAAAATCTTAATTATTACCGTGCTTATGACTATTTTCTTTAAGCATTCCTAGTTTATGGAAATATATGTAAAATTAATTTTAATACTTTAGACGATAAATGGAATCAATTAATCAAATTTTATTAGAAAATATTAAAAATTCTATTTCCGAAGTAGTTCCTAAAAAGAAAATAGGTATTGCTTTTTCTGGTGGTGTTGATAGTACATTAGTTTCAAAAATATGTACTGATATGGGATTTGATGTTGTTTTACTAACTATTGGTTTTTCTGAATCTCATGATATCCTATTTTCTAAAGAAGTTAATCAACAACTGAATTATTCTCATCATATTTTAGAAATTGATCCTGAAACCTTTCCAGAAATTACTTCAAATATACATAAAGTAATTGCTACTGATAATTTATCTTGGAATGAAAATTGTATTGCTTTTCATTATGTTTCAAAACTTGCAAAAAGTTTGAATCTTGATGTTGTAATTACAGGTAACGGTATTGATGAATTATTTTGTGGATATAATGCCTATCGTGAAGCTTTTGCTGGTGGTCAAACTAAAATCAATGAAGTCATGGATTTAAAATTAGAAAATGAATTAAAAATGATGAAAGCTGTGAATGTTATTTCTTCAGAGTTTGATGTAAAAATCCTACAACCGTTGCTTTCTGCCAAATTCATTGAATATGCCAAAACCATTCCTGTTACTGAAAAAATTCATAGTTCTGATGATCTATATCGCAAGCATGTCATACGCAAATTAGCTAGTGATGTTGGCGTTCCTGAAATTTCTTGCAGTAAAAGAAAAAAAGCATTACAATATGGTTCTAAAATTCATAAATCGTTACTGAAAACTAGATAAATTTTTTTACAGTTTTATGAACTGATTTTTCTACATTACTGATGATCTTTGGTGATGCCCCAAGATGTTTTTCCGGTGAAAAAATTGAATCGATTTCATTATTTGTTAATTTTGAAGTGAATGCTTTATCGTTTTTAATTGCATCCTTGTACAGCATTCCTTTGTCATTTGCCTCAAATGCAACTCTTTGTACATCTCTATATGCTACAAATCTTGGAATTCCTTTTTTGATGAGTGCCTCTAAAACAAATTCTGCAAAAATTTGTCCTTTTGTAATGTATAAGTTATCTACAATTCTCTTTTCATTTACCATCAAATTTGAAACAATTCTGGTCATTGTTTCTAACATTTCGTCAACTAAGATTGAGACAGTTGGTATAACAAATCTTTCATTAGCTGAATTTGAAAGATCACGTTCATGCCATAATGGAATATTTTCAAAAGATAATGCAACTTGACTTCTTACTAATTTTGACAATGATGATACACGTTCACTTTTTATTGGATTTCTTTTAACGGGAACTGCGCTACTTCCCATTTGACCTTTTTTGAATTGTTCTGCAACTTCCCCTATTTCGGTTCTTTGCAAATTTCTAATTTCTATTGCAATTTTTTCTAATGTTGCTCCAATCAACGCTAATTCAAATACATATTCAGCATATCTTTCTCTAGGAACAACTTGTGTTGTAACTTCTGCTGGGAATAATTTTAATCTCTTTGCAGCTCTTCGTTGTACTTCTAGTGATTTTGCACCCATTAGGGAACCTGTTCCGACAACTCCTAATGTTTTACAAATTAAAATTCTTTTTTTAATTTCTTCAATGCGTTCTACATGTTTTGCCATTTCTGCTGCCCAATTAGCAAATTTTAATCCAAATGAAATAATACTTGCATGTTGTCCATGAGTTCTACCTACTGCTGGTATTTTTGAATATTTGATAGATTTTTTTGCAAGAATTGATGCCATTTTTGCAACTTTAGGTTCAATAATTTGTAATGCATCTCTCATTTGCATGGAATTACTTGTATCTACTAAATCATTACTTGTTAGGCCATAGTGAATCCATGGTCTTGCATTTTTAGAACATTTCTCGCTTAATGATTCTACTAATGCAGCTGTATCGTGATCACTTTTTGCTTCTAATTGTTTAATTCTTTTTGCAGTAATTTTACCTGACATTGCAGCTCTGTGAATTTCTTTACCAATTGTTTTTGAAATCATTCCTATTTCACTCTGAGAAATTGCAGCAGCACCTTCAATTTCTAATTGATAATCAACTTTTTTTTGTTCACTGAAAATTTCCATCATTTCTTTGGTCCCATAACGACCATTATCAATAGGTAAAATTGCCAACATCTTGGTAATTGTATATTAGAAAATAAATCTACTTGTTTTTCTACTTGTTTTTGCGATCATTATGGGATTAATTCTATCTGTATCTCTTTATGCTTATTTTTGTTTAATTCCTGTATCTGATAATACCCATTCTAATGCTTTCAAATAACCTTGTTTGAAATTTTTTTCATCAATTGCCCAATCAGGATTTGCTCTTAATTCGGCAAGTAATTGATTTGCTTTTTGTGTAATTATTGATTTTTCTAACATAATCTGATTTGAATTCTGATTGATTTAAAATTATTCTTAGAATGCTTATGATGATTTAAATTGGATTGAAAGAAAATTCTACCGATACTAATGTCTTCAGCAAATCCAAAGAAAATTGGAGAAAATCATTATCAAATTGATGCTGATTCAAATCTTGGAATGAAAGTTCCTGTTAGGATTTATGCAAATGAGACATTGCTCCAAAAAATGTTATCTGATAGGACCATAATGCAGGCTCGAAATGTTGCTTCAATTCCTGGTATTGTTAGTCATAGTGTTGTTTTACCTGATGGACACGAGGGATATGGATTTCCAGTAGGTGGAGTTGCAGCTATGGATGCTGAAGAAGGTATGATCAGTCCAGGTGGTGTAGGATATGATATTAATTGTGGGGTAAGATTACTCCGTTCAAATTTAAATGAACAAACTGTTCGTTCAAAATTAAAAGATTTAGTTAATGATTTGTTCAGTTCCATCCCTTCTGGTGTTGGTTCAAAAGGTGCAGTTCGTTTAACAAATTCAGAATTAGATGAAGTTTTAGTTAATGGTGTAAACTGGGCTATTGAACACGGATATGGTTCATCAAATGATTCTGATGTTTGTGAAGAAAATGGTAAAATTCTAAATGCAGATCCAAACAAAGTTTCTGATAAGGCAAGAAAACGGGGAGCTCCTCAACTTGGAAGTCTTGGTTCTGGAAATCACTTTCTTGAAATTCAAAAAGTTGAAGAAATACATGATGAAGAAGCTGCAAATAGAATGGGCATTAAAGAAGGAACAATCACTGTTTTAATTCACTGTGGTTCTAGAGGATTTGGCCATCAAGTATGTAGTGATTACCTTCGTGTTGCTGAACAAGCTATGGAAAAATATAACATCAATTTGCCTGACAGAGAACTTGCTTGTGTTCCAAATAATTCTGAAGAAGGTGAATCGTATAGAAAAGCAATGTTTACTGCATTAAATTTTGCATGGAGTAATAGACAAATGATTACTCATTGGACTAGAAAATCATTTGAACGTGTATTTTCTCAAACAGAATCTGATTTGGATATGAAATTAGTTTATGATGTAGCACACAATATTGCAAAAGTTGAAAAACATAATGTTAATGGTGAAGAAAGAAAATTAGTTGTTCATAGAAAAGGTGCAACACGTGCTTTCCCTTCTAATCGTAATGAAATCCCTTCCAAATATCGCGATTTAGGTCAACCTGTTTTGGTACCTGGTTCCATGGGCACCTCGAGCTGGATTTTATTGGGTAAATCCAATTCCATGGATCTCAGTTTTGGTTCTACTGCTCATGGCGCAGGAAGAACAATGTCTAGATCAAAGGCTCGACGTAATTTTACTGAAGATAGTGTAAAGAAATCTCTTAATGATAAAGGGATATTTATCAAAGCACTTACTCGTGATGGAGTTGTGGAAGAAACTCCTCAAGCTTACAAAGATGTTGATTCTGTAGTTAATGTATCGCATAATTTGGGAATTGCAACTAAAGTTGCAAAATTAGTGCCTATAGGAGTGATAAAAGGATGAGCGACGAAGATTCTGAACTTAAGAGATTACAGGCTAAACGTTTAGCTGAAATGCAAAAAAATATTTCCACACGAGATGAGACTATTGAAACTCCAGAATCATCTGAAGAAAAAACTGTTAATCCCAGAGATGTGTTGGTTAAACAACTGGGATTTAGGGGATTGGAAGTTTTAACAAATGCTGAATCTCAGTTTCCAAATGAGACTAAAATGATCATTGATAAATTATATGAATTAATTAAAAATGGAGAAATTACTGAGAATCTTGACGGTGGAAAATTATTGGGATTGTTTCGTTCAATTGGATTAAGTGTAAGGATGGATACTAAAATTAACATTCAACAAGATGGAAAGTTTGTTTCTTTAACAGATAAACTTAGTAACAAATCTAATGATGATGTAGAATGAGTATTACTCTAGAAATTGGAACGCAAAATTATTTGGATGATCTACTTTGTATAAAAAAACATCTTTCTCATATGGAAAGTCTTTTGAATTGTTATGCTAGCTATAATCTTAGTGAACCTTCATCAAAATTTGGTTGGACATTTTTTAAATTAGAATTCAAGTCAAATTTTCAAATTAGTATATCTGAAAAATTTTCTGATATCCTTGCAAAATATCAATACAATGATGACGCAGGAAAATTTACTAAATTTATGAGTGATTATTTTGCTGCTAGAGGTTGTAATGTTAAAGTAAATTCTATTACTTAGACTCTTCTTCCTCTTTTACCACCTTTCTTTCTGGTAGTATCGTGAGGAATTGGTGTTACATCATCAATTCTTCCAATTTTAAATCCGCCTCTTGCAAGTGCTCTGATTGCTGCTTGTGCACCTGGACCTGGAACTCTTGAACCAACTCCTCCTACTGCACGAACTCTGATATGAAATCCTGTGAATCCTTTTGTTCTTGTTGATTCAACTACTGCATTTGCAGCTTTCATTGCAGCAAATGGTGATGATTCGTATCTGTCTGCATTAACATGATTTCCACCAGAACTGATGGCCACTGTTTCGCCACCTGTAAGATCTGTCATATGAATAATTGTATTATTGTAACTGCTGTAAATGTGAGCAATACCCCATTTTTCTGGACCTTCTTTTTTAGCCTCAGGTTGATTTTGTGTTTCAACTACTGCCTCAGTTTCTTGTGTTTCAACTACTGCCTCAGTTGTTTCAACTGGTGCTTCTACTTCGGCTTCTATTTCTGACAATGTTTACCAGATCTTAAAGGGTTTAAAAAACATTGATTTCAGAAAATCATTTGATTTTGGTCACTTGGGTTAAAATGATTCATTATTCATATACTATAATTTATGAATATTTTTGATGGCTTCTATTGTTTTACTACTAATTATTGTTGCAGTATCTGCTGCATTATTGGGTTCTGTTTTAATCCAAAATCTAACATCGATCAATGATGTACTTTTATCTCCCATAGAAAAAAAATGTCAAGAAATTGCAAATGAAGGATACAGGATGCATACATTATACCCCAATTCAAACCCCGACGACCTTCTAGAAAATGATAGGAAACGATTGTTATATCTTGATGATTTGTGGATGAAAGAATGTGTTTCGGTTTTACCAACTGAGTCGATTTTTAAAATTGTAAATAATGTTGAGAGAGATTTTTCTTTTGGTCAATAATTACTTAAAATGTTTCCACCCTAAATCTTTTAATTTGAATTTCTCATTTTGATTTTGTACAAACACCCCTTTTCCTAATTCTACGTAACCAATTTCAATAATTGGTGTTTTCAATAATATTGAATTTTTTATTATAATTTTTCTATATTTTGAAGGAATTGTAAATACAAATTCATACTCCTCACCTCCATGAAATATTGCTGAATTAAAATCTCTATTGTGCTTTTTAAAATAATTTTCTAAATCTCTGTTAATTGGTATTTTATTAATAACAAATTTTTTTTTACTTTGTTTTGACATTTCATTTAATGTTGTTGATAAACCATCACTAGAATCCATAGATGATGAAAAATATCTTTTATTTTTTAGTCCATAATCCAGTCTTGGTTTTGGATTTATTACTGATTTAACAGATTTTTTTATCAAATTGTTTATTTTTTTATTATTTCCCAAAAGAATCTCTAATCCTAATGATGTGTATCCAAATGGACCTGTTGTAAATATCAAATCCCCTTTATTGGAACCTTTTCTAGTAACAATTCTATCTGATTTTCCAAAAATACAAACGTTAAAGACAATTTCTTTTCCTTCATTTGTATCTCCTCCAACTATTGAAATTTCATATTCTTTGCATGCTTTTTTAAATCCATTTGCAATATTGTTAATTTCTTTTGTTGAAATAGATTTAGGTATGTTTATTGAAATTATTCCATATTCTGGCTTAACTCCTTTAGATGCAAAATCACTCACACATGCAATTACGCTTTTTCGTGCTGCATCTAATAATCCCATTTTTTGTGGAATGTCTGTGCTCTGAACCATTGTATCTGTTTTTGCTATGATTTTTGTTTTTCCTAAGGTAAATTTTTCAACATCTTCAGAAATAAATTTTTTATTTCCTAATTTTCTTTGAAAAATATCAATTATTTTCTTTTCATCTAATTTTTTCATAATTCTCTTTTACCAATTGTATAGTGTCATTGACAATCATTTTACATTTTTCTTTATCATTTGATTCCCCTGAAATTCTAATTATGTCTTCTGTGTTTGATTTTCTAATTAAAATCCATGTGTCTTCATCAATAATCGCTTTAATTCCATCACGTGTATCTATCTCTGAATATTTTTTCATGAAACTATTTTTTACATTTTCAATTATTCTTTCATGATGATTCGAATCAACTTTTATTTTCTCTCTTATTTGAAAATAATTTTCCATATAATTTATTATTTCAGTAAATTTTGAATTTTTTAACATTGATGCTATTAAACCACTTGTAAGAATACCTTCTCTACAATAATTAAATTCCGGTAAAATAAATCCCGCACTACTTCCTTCTCCACCAGCTTGCGAATTATTCTTTATCATATCTTCTATTACATTTGCTTCTCCTACTTTTGATCTTACAACTATTCCACCTTTTTCTTTGATGAATTTTTCAATTGAAACACTAGTGTCTAAACTCAAAACAAACTTTTTGTATCCTAATTCCAATGATTTTGCAACACCTAAACCAAGTGTTATGTCTGGAGTCTGTTTTTTTCCTTTTCTTACAACCACTAAGCGATCTCCGTCTAAATCAAATGCAAATCCAATCTCTTTATCGTTTGTAATCTTACTTAATTCAATTAATTCCTCTGATGTAGGATCTGGGCCTCTAGAACAGCCTAAAAGTTCTTGATTAATTATTTCTACATCACATCCAATTTTTCTTAGTAAATTTTCTGCAAAATCTTTTGCTGCTCCTCCTCCATTATCTATTACAATTTTAGGTGAATTTTTTACATTGCCAATGATTTTGCTTGCATCTTCAACATATGTTGATTTAATTTGCTTAATTTTACCAATTTTTGATTTTAAAATTTTTTGATGATTAATTATGTTGGGGAGTTCTTTTTCATTAATGCCTCTTCCATCCAAAATGAATTTCATTCCATTCCATTCTATTGGATTGTGTGATGAAGAAATAATTATTCCTGCGCCATATTTTCTTGATTCTCTAAATACTACTGGAGTGGGTACCATTCCTAAATCAAAAACATCAATTCCATTTTTCATTAGAACTGCACTGATTGTTTCTTGAATCATTTTTCCAGAAGGTCGTGTATCTCTTCCAATTACACATTTTTCAGATTTAATTAATGATGAAAAATTATTAGTAAATTCAATTATGTCTTTTAGATTAAGATCCTCTCCAAATATTCCTCTGATACCTGAAATTGTTTTTTTCAATTACCCAAAGTCGGAAAGGCTTTTTATTAACTCTGATGGATTTATTCATTCGTGCCTTGGTAGCTCAGCCTGGTAGAGCACCTGATTCGTAATCAGTAGGTCGCGGGTTCAGATCCCGTTCAAGGCTCTTTTAAAATTTTTAAAATCATTTGGAAAAATCGTTGTATTATTCGTCTAGAGTTTCAATATCTATTTCTAACTCTTTGCCTAAACCTATCCACCATTGTTTTGTTTGTTCTGTCATGATCCCTTTTACTTTCTTAAAATGCTCCTTAATAGATCTGTCGGTTGATAAATAATTGATCAATTGATAATTTTTTGTAAAATTATTTCTATTCTAATCCTGCTTGTTTTCTTTTTCTTTTTCTATACAAGATGATAATTAGAGTTGCACCTGCACATCCCCAAAATAATGGTGTTAATCCATTTCCAATACCAAGTGGTATCAGTGTATCTAATGCTCCAACAAATCCTAAAATCATAATTGATACAAGTACTAATCCTATCATTTCTAGTATTTTTGACATATTTTCTACTCTATTCTCTGGAATCAAAAAGATATATGGTTTTGTAAAATAGGTAAGGCATGGACAAGTATCTTACAGTCATCTTAATTTTCATGGTTGTAGGAATTCCTATTGCTTGGGTTTCACCAATGAGTGGAGAAATACGCGAACAACCACTACTTCCACTATTTTATGGCTCTATTGGAGGAATAATTTTCATTCTTTTCTACGGTGGATACAAAGATAAAAAAGCACGAGAGAAACTTAATGCTAAAAGAAAAAGATCTAAAAAGAAATAGAATTAAAGTTCTAAACCAAATGATTCTGCAATACTTGAAAAATTGACATACGATTCTAAGTATTGTCTGCCTTTAGATGTAATGACAAATGTGTTTTTTCCATCATATTCAATTTTGTTAATTAGGCCAGCACCTGTCAAATTATTCAAAAATTTTGATAATCTAGAATGTGATAAGTTTGCTTTAGTTAGAAGTGATGTGGTTTTGATACCTTCTTGACCTGATAATTGGGTGACTGTCAACAGATCTGCAACAATTTGCATACTAGTTCTGTAAGCTACCATGTGGGGTATAATGAAAAACTCAGATATAAGGGTATTACAATTCATTCAGATCAGATAAATAAGCTCTTCTTGCATTTTTTTAATAATGTCCTCTCAATCACCAATACCTTGGTATGACGATTTTGTGGGTGTTGCATATAGATACTATGATCTTAGAATGAATGTAGTTCCTTTAATTGCTGATAGAAAACAATCTGCTTCCCTTTGGCATGATACTATTCATTGGTGGGTAGATCCATCAATTAAAATCAGATTTGTTGAAATGGAAAATGATTATTGGTTTATCATGGGATCTGATTCTCAAAAACCTGATACAAATTTAGCTTTTTTCAAAATATTACCAAAATCTGAACATTATGAACGATTCAAAAAGGGTCATGGTGGTGAAGCCTATCTTAGATTAGGAGTCTATACACAAAAATCTCTAAACGATGCCAAAAAAAATGATTCGTGTAGTTGTGGTCATGAAGCACAAGATCATGATGAGGGCGATGATGATGTTTGTTTATACAATGATTGTAGTTGTAAAGCATTTTCTACTTTTCAAGTGAATTTATTGAAAAGAAAAAAAACTATAACTGATATCAAATTTTTAGAGGAAAATGATGTTAAAGATGATCCTCTTGCATGGAACTGTTTTAATGTGAATAAATATTCAAAGACAGAATAAATTAATCTAAATCCTTGTTAACTCTGATGTGATCCCCTGGATAATGTTCGTGAACTTTTTTTGAATAACATTTTCCACACATTATTCCTTCAATTCCCCATTCATCCATTGGATTGTAGCGTTGTTTTACTTTCTCATTACAAATGGTACATTTTTCTTTTAAACCCAATTCGATTTTTTCTATTTTTCATCAATATAAAAAACATGCTAGATTCTTCATATTTGAGAAAATTATGTTAAATATTACGTATTTCTCATTAAATCAGGTAGCTAGTTTAACCAATGTAAACCTCCTGCAAGATTTTTACTTGGTTAGGCTACTGCCTTTCTTATCAAAATAAATTATTTGCAATTTTTCTAAGTGCCATTATTTCATCTTCTTCTTGTCTGATTTTCTTATCTATGACTCTAAGCATTGTGTCATTCCAAACATGTTGTGAGAAGAAATTATGTTTTGTATTTGCCAGCTCAATTTCATCATCTACTACTGTATCTTCTAGAAATTTTGTCACAATTACATCTGTTATTTTTAAAATTCTATTATTTAGCTTAAAACTATGAAAAATTGGTTCTAATTTTCTAATGTCTGATTTAAAATCTCCTTTAGATTCTAAAATTTTTTTATGTAATATTCTAAAATAAACAGCTACAAAGAATAGTGTTGCATATCTTTTTGTTTTATGACCTCCTTGTTTGCCGTATTTCAAAGATTTTTTTGCAAATTCTTTTACAAGATATGGATATAGTATAATTCTATAATCATCTTTTAGATTATCATTAAAAATTTGATCATATTTGCTACCTCTTGGAAGAAACTGAGATGGAGAACTATATGACTCGGTTGGTCTTTGTTCGATACCTGCAACTAGTGATTGAATTGCATCTTTGGCAACAATGACTTTTTTATGATTATCTGGTAAATAATTATTGTAAGCCCCGTCTCCATTGTATTCTGATTGTTTAGATTTTGATTTTGTATCAAATGAGCCTGCTTGAATTTCATAAAAATACCCACAATTTTTCAATTGTGATTTAATTGATTTATGAAAATCCATTAATGAAACTAAATCTTTTCCTCTAACTGAATTTTGTGAATTTCTATATTTTGTAATATTGTTTTGTTCTTGTTCATCATCTGCTTTGATTATAGTTACTGTCATTGATCCATCCATATTTTTTGTTCTCTTTGAATGATCTAAAATTGAATTTGATGTTTGTGCACCATTAACAATTTGTGGAGCAAAAAGCTCAATCATATTTTCTCCTAGTTCTGTGAAATCACTAACTACTATTGTAATTCCATTATTATAAAAAAAGAATTTCCCTGGATTTGTTTGTAAAGTATCTCTTAGTCCTTTGTTTACTGTAGTTTTAAATTGCATCCATTGTCTGATGTTTGATTCAAAGACATAGTCTCTATTTTTACTTACAAAATCTGTTAATTCACGCAGTTTTAAAATTCCTAAAATAGTATTTTCATGTCTAAGCATTCTTTCAAGTTTAATGGATGATTTTTTCCCTGCTGCTGGTTTTTTAATTCTGTCCCATAATCTTTGAATTATTTTCTCTTCATCAATTATTTCTACTATTTCATCTTGATAATCGACTTTTTGATCCGTAACATAACAACATTTTATTTTTAGATTTTTTTCTTTGATTTTTGTAACAAGTTGAGCTAATTCTGGTCTCATTTTTGTTATATCTTTTGTAAGTAATCTTTTTGCATCTTCTTTGAATTTTGCAATTGCTTCAAGAGAATGTGAAGTTCCATATTTTGATTGGAATAATCTAACAGTGTTGTCTGAAAAATCTACTGGTAAATATGCATCAATCCCTAGATCGTTTGCCCCATCTACAATTGCATCTGCTGCATCATCCTCTGTAGCCTCAAAAACTCTTGTTAAAATCCATTGAAGAAAATTATTACCTTTTTCTACTTCACTTTTTGAATCTTCGGCGTATTCCTGAATGTTTTCTCTAATGTTTTCTGCAAATCCTTCTAGAGGTGGACTAGAATTTTTTTGTACTAATAGAGCCTGTGATCCTGGTATGTATTCTAATAGACCATTTGGATTTTGTGACATTAATTTTTGTAATGTATTATATATTTAGAGAATTAGGTAATTGTGTAATAACTCTCAAATGGAAATGAAATGAAATGATAAAAAAAATAATCTCTTTGGCAATATTATTGGGAATATCTGCAACTGTTATTGGTTTGTCATTATCTGGATTAAATTCTGAAGAAATTACTCCTGAAGAAATTATTTCTGAAGAGGCTAGTTTAGAAACTGAAGAAATGATGAAAGCAGATGTTGTAATACCAACAAAGGTTTCACGTCCTGGATGTGATATTGAAGATATTTGTTACATCCCATCGAAAATTATTGTAGAAAAAGGAGGTTCTGTAACATGGTTGAATGAAGATTCTGCTTTTCATACTGTGACATCTGGATTTTATGGGGAGCCTACTGAACTTTTTGATAGCGGTTATTTGGATCCCTATCAGTATTACACATTATCTTTTGATGAAATTGGTACATTCGATTACTTTTGCGAATTACATCCTTGGATGTTTGCTCAGGTAATTGTAGAATAAAGGTACCCGAGGGAGTCGAACCCCCTTGTATAAGCTTTGCAGGCTCACGCATAACCGTTCTGCCAGAGTACCGTTTTGAAAAACACGAAATGAACAATTAAACTCTTTAGATTATTATTTACTAAATGATTTTGAAGCTAATTTTACATCTTCAGCTTTGATTGTTTTTCTACCTGCATGTGATGCCATATCAACAGCATTTTTTGCAATATCTTCAGCAATATCTTCTATGATTCGTCTTAATTCATCTGCTGATTCATCACTAACTCTTTCAGCACCAGATTTTTTTAATATTCTATACATTGCTGATAATCCCAATTCTGAAGATTTCATAATTTTTGTTTCTCTTTTTTGTGAAAAAACTTAATGAGTGAAAAAATATCACTAAGGAATCGATTTATACAGACAACATTCAAAATTTATTAGATTATGACATGGTTATTTGATTCTCACATACATCTATCTGATTCTGCATATTTGCCTGAAATTGATTTTATTTTAACTCAAATGGATTCGCTCAAAATTAAGGCATGTTGTGTTTCTATGAATTATGAAAATTCGCTCTCAACATTATCTTTATCAAAAAAAAGTGATCTTGTTTTACCTTTTATTGGAATTCATCCTGAATGTTCAAATGATAATGATCTTGAAAAAATAAATAATTTAATTGAATTAAATCAAAATTCTATTTCTGGTATAGGTGAGATAGGATTAGATCCTACTTATTGTAAAAATAAAGATGATACTCAGAGACAAATTCATGTCTTTGAATCTTTACTTTCATCTGCAGAAAAATTCCATAAACCTGTTTCAATTCATTCCAGAAAAAGTCTTGATGATATTTTTGAAATAATGACTTCATATGATACAAAACATGCTTTACTGCATTGGTTTGATGGCAGTAAAAAACAACTTCAAAAAGCCATGGATATGGATTTTTTTGTATCTTTTGGTCCTGTAATGATTTATGCAAATGATAAACAAAGTTTATTGTCAAAGGCTGATGAATCAAAAATTCTTGTTGAGACTGATGGACCTGTTAGATTTTCCAGATGTTTTGAAATGAAATCTGGACAGATCAGCTTTATTCCTAGCGTCATTTTTTGCGCCTCAAAAGTTCTTGAAAAAACATTTGATGACATGTCATGTCTTTTGGAGCAAAATACAAAACGCTATCTTGGAATATAGGTATAAAATACCCTCTTCGTTAATTCATGCGTGGATAGAATAAAGCGTCTTTCATTTGAAGTATTAACGGACCATAAGACAAAATTTGGTGAAGATTTTACTGAAAACAAAAAAGCACTAAATCAAGTTTCTATTATCCGCTCAAAAGGATTGAAAAATAAAGTTGCAGGATACATCACACGATTTAATAAAAAACAAATTCTCAACGAACAATACAAACAAGATAATGTTGATTCTTCAAATGATGAGGAACAAGATTCTTCATTAGAGATTGTAGACTCTGAAGATATTTCTGAAACAGTTGAAGAAATTACTCTTACAAACGAGGAAGTTGAAACAATTACTTCTACCGCAGAATCTGTAGAAGAGAAATCTGAGTAATTAATCAAATATTAATCTCTAAATTGTACATAAGATATTGATATGATTGCTGTAAAATTAGTCGGTGGTGCAAAAAAATCATTTAATTCTGAACAATTTCAAATTGAAAAATCCGATATATCTGTTAATGAATTACTTGAGCATTTGTTAAAAATTAAACCTAATGATACTTCTGAACTTGATATTGAAAATATTCTAATTGCAATTAATGGTTCTGATTCTTCAGCCATGAATGGAAAAGATACTATCATCTCTGATGGTGATGTTGTAAGTATAATTCCTGTCATTCATGGTGGTTCCTCAAAAAAATTAACTTTTGAAATTGAAAAAAAGCAAATTCACATTATTGAAATTTGTGGCCAAAAAAAAATTGATATTCAATTTCTTGATGATTTAAGAGAAAAATATCCTAAATTAAAATTTCAAGTTATCTCAAGTAATTTTGTTTTAAATGCTTCTCATTTAAAGAAAATCTTATCGATTTCAATGAATGCAGAAAAAAACAACATTTTACTATCAAACAAGCTTGAAACTGATATTTTAATGAGATTTGCATCGACGTTACAAATTTCTAATGCAATTTCTTCTGTTGGTTTGAAACCTTCAGTTAATTTTATTTTAATTGTAATTGGAAATAAAAATCACTTTAATTCTGTATATTCTGAATTGTCTCCATTATGTGTAAATTTATTTTTGAAAAATCATTCTTCGTTTATTAAAAAGCATTTCAATATTTCAAAAAAACATACTGATTCTGTATATTCTAAAACTCCTCTAGAAGATATTTTGGTCGAAAAAGCTTCTATTTTACTCTGACATACTTCGTTTAGTTTTTTCTAGACTAAGTATATCTGATTTTTTAATGAGTGAAATCCCTGTCACGATTCCTAGTATCTCAATTAAAATAATTTTATCTGGATAATCTAATGATACTTTGTTTTTTATTTGATTTGCAATATTTGTAATTATTTCTTTACTTGAAATATCTGAATTTCTTTTCTCAATTAATATTCTATATGATTCATCATCCTCAATTTTGTTTGAAATGCTAGAAATACATTCTTGAATTTTTTCAAGATTTGTTTCGACGATTTTTTGAATTGGAATTACTCTTAAGCAGTATCTGATGCTCCAAGGCTCATCCAACAAGATCTCCTTCATTTTTCTAACTACTTCTATGGGATCCAATTTTGTTTGAATAGTAATAATTCCAGACATATTGCTAACAGAAATTTTAATGTCAGGATCCCCCAACTCGTCTAAAATATCTATTATTTCTTCCTCTGCTTCTCCTTCTAAATTTCTTGCACAGGTAACAATCAGATTCATCAAATCACAATATCCTCTTTTTTTAGTGCGCCTTCTCTGATGATGTGAATTTTTTCATTTTCTATTTCAATAATTGTTGATTCGCCTTTACTTGTAATTGTTCCTCCATCAACAAAAACATCATAGTTTTTGACATTTTTCATGCATTCTTGAGGATTTGTAAATGACGAATCCCCCGAAATATTTGCACTTGTACCGACTAGTAAATTACATTTGTTTAATAATTTTAAAGTGCATTCTGAATTTGGAATTCTCACTGCAATTTTATCTTCTAAATTCAATGATTTTTTTAAATTTTTATCTTTTAATTTTAAAATTAATGTAAGTGGTCCTGGCCAATATTTTTTAATAATTTTTTCAGTAAATTCGTCTATTATGCTAATTTGTTTTACTATCTGTATTGAACTTGCTAATACTGGTAGTGATTTTATTTTTTCCCTTGATTTAATTTCATAAATTTTTTTTACTGCATTTGTATCGTATGGATTGCAACCTATTCCATATACAGTATCTGTTGGAAATATTATGACTCCTCCATTTTCAATAATTTCTACTGCTTTTTTAATTCCCTTATCCTGACAATTTACTTTCATTATAACTAACATTCATTATTTCTTTAATTATTATTTTCTTTTTGTTATTGTAATTTGTATTAATTTAATAAAAGAAGAAATTAAATATTTAAACCAAAATTATCTGCAAAATTTGAAAATGAATGATATGCTTGAAGAAATTCTCTTCCTGATTGACTAATTTTATATCTGTTTGAACCCTGTGTATCAGCTTGTTCTAACAAGCCTTGTGAAACTAATGTTTTTAAAATTCTAGAAATTCTAGAATGAGAAATATTTGCTTTTCTAATTAGATATGTTACTGTAGCTCCATTTTCATCTTGAAGGTCATCCCTAGTTGTTGACAGTATGTCTCCAATAATTTTCATTTGTGTTCTATATTCTGCCATTTCCTTGTATTTTTAGTTGATAAATCTGTATACGAAACAAATGATATTTTCGTATATACTAAAAAGATAAAAGAATTTGACAACTCTGGATTTTTGAGCCTATTTCAAATTTTATCCAAGTCATCATCAAATTTTATCCTCTTTAATGGAACCTTGCTTACTGGAATGAATAATGCAACTAATCCTCCTATTTTGATTGTCATTGATATTGAATATAATATTGATTCAGGAAATACAAAAGAATACCAGCCTAAAAATTCTCCAAATGCTAAAAGTCCTAATCCTAAGGCAACTGAAACCGCACCTTTATTTTTATTGTCTCTATATGACAATATTGTTTCAATTGCACCATACACCAATAAAATAAATGAAATTGATCTGAAAATATGTTCTAGTTGAACTGTTGACACCAAGAAAAATGGTAAAATTCCTATTGATCTAAAGTAATTTGATTTTGGAAAAAATGCTTTAATGCTGTGGGAAAATGCAATAAAAAAATATCCTACAGTTTGAATTACAATTCCTAATGTTTGAATTCCTCTATCTATACTTCCAGATTTAATTACATAATCTTCTAACATGTATCCTGACCAAATCACAAAAAAACCTATACTGATTGAAAAAAATGCAATTGTTAATCTAAATAATGTTGGACTGCCTGTATTTCGAAATCCTACAAAAGACATAATACCAATTGCAAGACCTACTAAAAATCCTACAAGATTTAATATATTTTCTAATAAAAATTCCAATGATGTTTAGTAATTTCTTAAAGTAATTATTTTAATCTGATGAATCATTTTACCATTTTGTTAATCCCATTCGTCCAAAGATCCTGCTGTATGTCCTTCTGTACTACCACCAGATGCATAATCTCCTAAAATATCTGAATATCTTGGTTGATTATGTGCCACAAATTTTACATATTCTCCGTAACTCATATCTAAATCACATGAACCACATTTGACAACTGAATAATCCATTGCCACTTCTGCATTTTCTTTACATTTTGGACACTTGATCTTCATGCTATCTGATATTGTTCATTAATTATTATTACTTTACATCAAAAAAAGATAAAAGGAGTAATTTCTTCCTGATTCTTATGAGTCGTACATGTACCAAATGTAAAAATTCTATTCCTGATACTGAACAATTAGGACCAGTAAACGAAAAATATCCTACATGCACAAAGTGTTGGACTGAATGGAAAGAATATCAGATTATGGTCATGAATGAAATGAAATTAGATATGTCTATGGCTGATCACAGAAAATTATTAAAAAAACACGAAAAAATCTTTGTAGGTGTATTATCTCCTGAAGGAGAAATCATTGATTACACAAATGAAGATAATAGAAAACCTGATGAGCCTCAAGTAAACTAAATTTTTAAATGAATTTTTGCATTATTTGGTATAATGATTAGAATTTTTTTCCTATCACTTTCATCCAGATTTTGAATAATTTTTTTGATCGTTTTTGCTATAGTATCTTTTTCATTTTCTTCTAATTGCAAAAACATTTCTAAAATCCCATCTAGATTAAATGCAATTAATTTTTCTGGTTCTAATAGTGATTGGTTAATGTATGCTTGAAACATTCCTTCTCTATGATCTTCTGGAAGACTTGCTACGATTTTTAACCATGATTTAAACAATTTGGAAAAATTAAGAAATGGGATTGTTGGACCTGCTTCTAACGCATTATAGATAATTTCTTTTTTGTCTGATTCATCTTTTGAAAAAAATTCAATCATTCTTTTTTTTAAAATTGGCACTCGAAGAAAATCTGGTAGACTAGCTAAATTTACAATAATATTTCCAGCAAAATTATCTTCAGACATCGATCTAATCTGATATTGCTTGAATATAAAATCATGTGACAATACTTTAGCTTAAATAAACGAAATGGATGTTTAGAATTATGACATCCACTGTTGTTGTTGGAGGATTTTTTGGTGATGAAGGCAAAGGAAAAATTATTTCTTATTTGGCAATTAAAGACGATCCTAAAATTATTGTTCGAGGAGGTGCAGGTCCAAATGCTGGCCATACTATTATGGATGGTGATAAAGTCTACAAAGTTAGAATGCTTCCAAGTGGATTTTTAAATAAAAATGCTAAGGTTATGATTGGACCTGGTGTTGTAATTAACCCTGAAGTTTTAGCCAATGAAATTCGGGATTTTGGTGCATCTGGTCGTGTTTTTATCGATAAACACTGTGGCGTAATTGAAGATTCCCACTTACAACGAGATTCTAAAGGAGAATTAAAAGAAAAAATTGGTAGTACTGGTAGTGGAACTGGTCCAGCAAATTCTGATAGAGCAATGCGTGTCTTAAAAATGGCAAAAGATTTTGATTCATTATCTTCTTTGATTACTGACGTTCCTGAAGAGATTAATTCAGCATTATCTGAAAATCAAAATGTTCTAGTTGAAGGTACTCAAGGAACATTCCTTTCACTATGGCACGGAACATATCCTTTTGTTACTTCTAAAGATGTTACTGCATCTGGAATTTGTGCTGATGTTGGTTTAGGACCA
>Ga0222718_10000767_pt1 | contig 33183 bp, 18 predicted proteins | sample C33_27DmetaG_FD_165045 | JGI IMG/M metagenome (GOLD analysis project Ga0222718, IMG submission 165045) | Estuarine water microbial communities from San Francisco Bay, California, United States - C33_27D | ecosystem: Environmental > Aquatic > Marine > Unclassified | place: USA: California...
AGGATGAAATTGAGCAACTAGAGAGGGTCATCCGTCATAATAGAGATTATTTATTTGTATATGCAGGCCTTCAGCAGCTAGTAGATAAGTATCTACTCAAAGACCGAACTACTAGTAAGATCTACGAGACACCTCAATATATGTATATGCTCATAGCTATGATTCTTAATAGTAATGAGAAAGAAAATAGACTTAAAGCTGTAAAGAGTTTTTATAATGATATAAGTTCTTTTGAAATTTCGTTACCCACTCCTATCATGTGCGGAGTTAGGACTCCATCCCGCCAGTATAGTTCTTGTACGTTGATTGATGTAGGGGATAGTCTCCCATCTATATTTCATTCCAACACTGCTGTAGGTTATTATACAGCTAACAGAGCTGGTATTGGTTTAAACTTCGGCCGTGTACGAGGAGTGGGTTCGAAAATAAGAAATGGTGAAGTTGTTCATACTGGAGTTATTCCTTTCCTCAAGATGTTTGAGAGTACTACTAAGTGCTGTACTCAAAACGGAGTGAGAGGAGGCTCCAGTACAACTCACTTTCCATTTTGGCATAAAGAGATTGAAGAGATTCTTGTACTGAAAAATAATAGAGGTACAGATGATAATAGAGTTCGTAAGATGGATTATTCTATTCAGTTTAATCGATTATTCTATAAGAGGTTTGTACAAAATGAGAAGATAACGGTTTTCTCTCCTCATGAAGTTCCAGACTTATATGATGCCTTTTATTCCGACACTGATGAGTTTATTGCATTGTATGAGAAGTATGAACGTAGTCGTAGTATATTCAAGAGAGATATACCCGCGCGTAAACTTTTTATGCACTTCTGTCAAGAGCGTATAGAAACTGGTCGTATGTATGTTATGAATATAGATAATACTAATGAACATAGTTCATTTACAGATCCTATCTATATGTCCAACTTGTGTCAAGAAATAACTTTACCAACTACCCCTATAACTCATATAGATAGTGAAGAAGATGGTGAGGTCGCTTTATGTATATTATCAGCTATTAATGTAGGAGCTATAAGAAAGTTAAATGATCTTGAGAGTATATCATATAACATCGTTAAGTCTTTAGACTATATTATTGATAATCAATATTACCCTGTTAACGCCTCTAAAAAGATGCTTAAGAGAAGAAGTATAGGAGTAGGGGTTACAAATCTCGCATACTATTTAGCTAAGAATGGTTTTTCATATGAAGATAAGGGAGCTGTTAGTTTGGTTGATGAGTTAGCAGAGAACATACAATACTACTTACTCAGGGCTTCAGTACGTTTAGCTAAAGAGAGAGGTAAGTGTGAATGGTTTGAGCATACAAAATACAGTAAAGGTATATTACCTATTGATACATACGCAAAAGAGATAGATAATATATGTAAACGTAAACTAACTCATAACTGGGAAGAGCTTAGAGCTGAGATTAAAGAGTATGGTTTAAGAAATAGTACATTGACAGCTTTAATGCCCTGTGAGAGTTCTTCTTTAGTAACCAACTCTACTAATGGTATTGAGCCACCAAGAAGCCTAGTGACTATTAAGAAGTCTAAACAGGGTTTAATACCTCAAGTAGTGCCTGAGATTGCTAAACTAAAAAATAAATATACTCTCGCTTATGATATGAATACCAATACTGGATATATTAATATATGCGCTGTCTTACAGAAATATTTCGATCAAGCAATATCTGCTAATCATTATTATAACTACGCGAAATACGAAGACGGTAATTTACCTATGTCTGTTGTTGCTAAAGATATTTTATATTCATATAAAGTTGGTCTGAAAACATTATACTACGCTAATACTGATGACGGTAAAACTGATACTGTAGAAGAGGATACTGACTGCGCTGGAGGAGCCTGTAAATTATAAATTGCACTTACATACTATAACATATTATAATACTTGAGATGAATAAACAAATTATTAATATTAAAAATGTTGATACAACGAAAGAGCCTTTGTTTTTTGGTAAGGGATTGAACTTACAACGATATGACAAGCAGCGCTATAAGAAGATTTATGATTTATTCCTTCAACACCTAAGTTTCTTTTGGCGACCCGAAGAAGTTAGTTTAGAGAAGGAGCGCGCAGATTACGAAAAACTAACTGATCATCAAAAATTTATTTTTACAAAAAATTTAGGGTATCAAATTTTATTAGACTCAATTCAGTCGCGTGGCATTAGTCATTTACTGACAGATTGTAGTAACCCTGAACTAGAAGCATTTGCTAAAACTTGGGAGTTCTTCGAGACTTTACATAGCTATTCATATACATATATTATTAAAAATGTATATCCTAATCCTTCAGATGTTTTTGATAATATTTTATCTGACCCTGAAATTATTAAACGTACAACATCAGTTACAAAATACTATGATGATTTAATTAATGGAATGCCTGATGATAGTATTAAAGATAAGAAGAAAAAACTATATCTTACTTTAGTTAGTATTAATATTCTAGAAGGCATTCGATTTTATGTTTCTTTTGCATGTTCTTATTGTTTTGCACAAAACAAAACTATGGAGGGTAATGCTAAAATTATATCTCTCATTAATAGAGACGAGAACTTACATTTAGCTTTCACTCAAAATATCCTTAAGTACCTTAAGAATGAAGATTCTGAAGGCTTTACAAAGACAGTAGAAGAATGTAAAGATATTGTCAGTAAGATGTTTAGAGATGCAGCTGAAGAAGAAATGGAATGGGCAAAATATCTATTTAAAGATGGATCTATGCTTGGGTTGAATGATGAGATTCTTATTCAGTACATGAAGCATTTATGTAACAAGCGATCAAAAGCTGTTGGGGTTGGTAATATCTTTGAAGAGACACCTAACCCTATTCTTTGGATTAAGAACTGGACAGAATCTAAGCATGTACAGGTAGCTCCTCAAGAGACTCAAATAGAAACATATAAAGTGGGTTCATTCAAACAAGATACATCTGATACAGATTTCTCTGATTTTAGTTTTTAATTTTAGTGAGATCTATTTCAGGTAATGGTTTTTCAATCCTAAGTTTACTTAATGCCTCGTTTTGAATAACTAGTTTATTGCCACTTACTATTTTATTGTCGACTACATTGTATACGAAGAAGACTGTTTTAAGTAAACCTACTCTAATTATACGACTTGGTCGACCGTCTATAAATACAACATCATCTGTATTATAATCACCACCACAGAATACAGCTAATGAAGCTGCTAAACTCTTAATAGTTGATTGAAACATTATACCAACAAAGCCAATAATAAACATCCAGCCGTATTCACCGATCAAGTGCTCTGCAGTATTTTTTATTTCCAAGGTTTCTCCCATACTAATATTTAATATTATTGACTGATACTTTAATTTTTAAAAAAGTTGAGTAACATGAATAAATACTTATGTGTCATTAGTAGAAGGATATTTATATCTTATAACCAATAGTGCTTGGCCTGGTTGGATAAAGGTAGGTACTACAAAGAATATTAAACACCGCGTCAGGTCGTATCAGACTGGTTCCCCTTTTAGAGATTATCAAGTAGTATATTCTGTTAAACACCCTGACTATCTCTTAGCAGAAAAAAAGATACGTCAACAGATGGAATATTTTGCATCTGATATTCGTAATGAATGGTTTAAAGTAGATTTACAAATAGCTAAAAACAGACTTATAGAGCAGCTAGATAACTACTTCTACGGAGAGTGTGATCAGAGTCAAAAATATAATAACTATAAATACGAAAAACAAGTAGAGCTTGTTTAATTATATTTACAATGTTTCTTACCTGTTAGGTAAGGTCTTTTACATTTAGTACCTTTGACATGTACTCTGCCACATCTTCCGCAACATGTTGCTTTAGTTTGTTTTTCAATAATTTTATATAATTCGTTAAATTTCATATTAGCAATGGTAGTTTATAAATCTTTGAGCTGCTTTCGCAGTATTATTACCCTTATTTTTCTGTTTTGACTTTAAAGCCCTGGCTTTAGAGCAGGTTATCTTCCCTTTTATTTGTTTTTTAAGTATACCTGGTCGAACTGGATCATGTACTCCTTCTTTCGCAGATATTTTTTTAGCTTGTTTCTTCATCTGCTTTCTATATTTAGGGTCATTTTTCCACTTACTAGATGGGTTTCCCTTCTTTTTTCTTATATTATACCATAGTCCTTTATTTTCTTCAGATATAATATTACTATATAATTTATCAAATTCGTTAGTCACATAATTATTTATTAGTAAAATGCTAAAAGTATAATAAATAATTATATGTCAGCATATGATACTAATGATTTACATGATATTGGATCTTTATTAGATAAAGTCAATAAACAAAAAATAGCAACTCCGCAGGATATATCTAATCAAGTACGTAAATATGTACAGGTACAAGACGAAAAGAAGTCTGACGTTGTGGAAGAGAAGTTAGACCCGGTAGGTAAAGAGGACGGGGATGTAGATAATGACGGGGACAAAGATAATACTGATAAATACCTCCTCAAAAAACGTAAAGCAATATCTAAAGCATTAAAAGAAGCTGGAATTACTATATCTGAATATGCTGATTATTATAATGATAAGTTAGAATATATACCTCAGATAGCCTCTAAAGTACATGCAGTTGATATAGATGAAGAGAGTGGAGAAATAACATTAGAGTTTACCGCTAAAGACGAAAATACATATTACATAAAGTATAATACTAAAACAGAAGAGTATATTGATATTAATATATCTGAACCAGGTGAGTCTAATTATAATAAAGAAATGACTCAAGATGAATTTTTTCAAACAGATATATCTGCAGCTGTAGATAATGAAATAGATAACTTAAGTAGGTTTGTATATGAAGACTGATAAAATATTAAATAAATTATTAGAGGCTTGTGATGTATGTTCCCATGAAGGAGAACCACAAGATGGTAATAAGGGAGATCATGAGTCTCGTATGGCAAAGAGTGATTTATATAACATTGCTGAAAACGCGAAGATGCTTCATGATATGCTAGAAGATGACTACCCTTTAGAAGATTGGGCAGAAGCTAAAATTACAAAAGCAGCTGATTATGTACGTTCAGTGTTTCAATATCTCAAGTATGAAATAGAGCGAGAAGGAGAACCTGACGAAAAAGAACATACTAAAATATATATCGCTACTGATACACGCACATTAGGTTTATAGTATGAGTAAAATACGTAATTTTTTAAAATTCTTCGAGGGTAGAACTTATTATAATAAAACTCTTCATCCTAATTTTTGGGATGGGGAAGCCTTTGATGAGTCAATTAGAATGGCAATTGTTAAGATTGTTAGTGATTTCTTAAAAGAGGATGAGCATATAGATGAAGATATCATTGAAGATATACAACTAACTGGTTCTATAGCTAATTATAACTACTCAGAGAAATCCGATCTCGACGTCCATATACTATTAGACTTTGCTGATATTAACAAGGATGAAGATCTAGTTAAAAGGGCTTTAGACGGTAAGCGCTTTATTTGGAACATAAAGCATGATATAAATCTCAACGGTCATGAAGTAGAGTTATATTTTCAAGATATTCATGAACCACATACTGCATCTGGTTTATTCAGCATACAAGATAATAAATGGATTAAAAAACCTGTTTATGATAAACCTGAAATAGATCATAGAGATGTTGTACGCAAGTCTGAAGAATATAAAAAAGAAATAAGATCATTGAGTGAGATAATTGCTGAGTTGAGTGATGAGAAAGAACTTGCATTAGTTAACAAAAGAGCTAAGAATCTTAAGAAACGTATTATGAAGATGCGTAGAGATGGTTTATCTAGTAAGGGTGAGTTTTCTGTAGAGAATTTAGCTTTTAAGAATTTAAGAGATTCAGACTATATTGGTAAATTAAATGATATAATCATAAGATCATACGATCATATGTTTAATAAAGAAATATTGGGTGAAAATGATTTGAGTACATGGCTGAAAGAAAGATGGTGCAATCGATGAAAACATTTAGACGATTTTTTTATAATTGTTTATTAGAATCAAGTTTAGATAATATGGCTACAGCAGGAGCTATAGACTCTCAGTTTGGCGATTCTTTACTAAAATATTACACAGATAATAAACCTAATATTTCTAACGTTGTTTTTTCAGCTAAAGATGGTTCAAAATATAATATAAAGGATTTTGTACAAATGGTTAATAGTAATAATTCAGATAGACCGTATACAATAACTATTTCTCCTACCGGTATATGTAAACTTAGAACACCTTATAACTTAAGAATAGCCGAGTGGAAAGCTGAGAGTCAATTCAATATGGGCAGAGGAAATAAACTTCCCGTCAATACTATGAAAATCCTTGCTATATATGAGTTGTTAGAAAAAACTAACGGTAAAATTATAAAGAAAGATACAACAGCCGCGGGTATAGAATATGAAGAAAGTCAAGTATTAGCATTAAATGATGCAATAAAAAGTTTAAATCCTCAAATAGGTTTTTTAAATCTTATTGACCGAAACGGGAAACAAACAGGAATAAAGTTTGATAAAGCTGTTATGATTGACGGTAATCCGAAAGCTGATTTTGCTTTATCTAAAGATGGTAAGGAAGTTTATTGGATAAGTTATAAAGAGGGGGATTATTTTAAACAAGATAAAGAAACTGGAGAAATGGTTATTTCTCAAAAGGTACCTTTTCAGCAATATGGGGAGTTTAAAAAACTATATAAAAAGGAAACAAAAATAGATGATAATTCTATAATTCCATTAGCTGTGAATAAATTTTGTAGCGGTATAGCAAATATATTAGCTAATAATTATAATATACCCTCTTTTGAAGGTAGCACTAAGGAGTTAGTACAATTTTTGAAGAAAGAAAGAAATGGCGATAAGCTCAAGGAACTAGGTGTCAATATCGATAAATGGAAAAGGGGTTCAATAAGAGAGTCTAATATTACTAAATTTCACTTTGTACCGTCAGCTTTTTATTGTTTTCATGATTTTTATGAAGCTAATCCATCCAGCCCGCTTTCTCTTTTTGCATTGAAGGGTATTTATGGTAATGACTATGAACCAGGCGCAGAATTTGGAATTAATAATGTAAATATTTTGCTCCAAACAACGGTAGATCAGATAAGTCTCAAAGAAATATTAAACTACGGTGACCATTTAGGTTATATGATAGACCCTGGCCAGCGAGGCCATATACTTAAAAATCCTGATTTACCGCAATCATCATTATATGTACCTGTATTATTCGGTAGATATACAGCTGACCAATATTTTGCTTTTATTAATACTGAAACAGGCAAAAAAGAAGCTATATTGAATACAAGACTATTTATTTTTCCTAAAGGTAGAGTACCCAAGAATTCAGTATCTATAGATATTGAATTATAATTACCACATACGACAGGACCAATAACGAGCTTTAGTTTTAGGTCCTGGATTATCGCAATTATGTCTTGCCCTGAATGACTTACGTCGTTTGGGGTTAGACTTTTTTATACGCATCGTTTTTTCGCCTTTACGTTTCGCGCTTGTTCCTCCATGCCCGAAGTTTACTTTTCTTACATTTCCAGTCTTAGGGTCTTTTACATAAACTTTAAACTTTTTGACATCCCCTCTCATAGGTTTATTCAACTTAACCTTACGTCCTCTATACTCTGCTTCTTCGAAAACATCTTCATCTATAATTTCAAACTTAAGAGTACCGAGATATTCTTCTTCTTGATAAACAGGTACTGTAATATTTTCGTAGAAATCTTTAAAGCTTAGCATATAATTATTTATTATGGAGGTTTCTTTTTATGACATTTTTGTTTTTGGCTTTAGAGTACAAATTATGCCTAATGTGTTTATAATCTATGATGATAATAAATGTATAGAAGATCAAACAATACCTGATAAGATTATAAAATATTGCATAAATGAGGGATTATGTGATGAGAGTGTATCTCATAATACATATGATTTTAAAGTCGAGATAATGCGTAAAAAGTAATAAATAATAATATATGATACTTTTTGAGCAATACTTCAAGCTTTATGAAGACGCAGGCCCTAATAAGCATTTAACTCACTTAGAAGAGCTTGTAATTACTAATAAGAGAGAAGGAGCTCAAAGGGCTATTAATTATCTGAGTTCTCTCTCTGAGATTTTAGATAGTAACACTGATAAGGCTGTTAATGCTACAGTTAAGTACGACGGAGCACCAGCTGTTGTCGTTGGTAGAGATCTTGATGGCAAATTCTTTGTTGGTAGTAAGTCTGTATTCAATACAGACCCGAAGATAAATTACAGTATTAAGGATATAAAAATAAATCATGCGTCCGCTCCCGGATTAATTGATAAGTTAGTACAAACATTTGTACATTTTAAAGATTCTAACTTCAATGGTGTATATCAAGGAGACTTTTTATTTGATAATGAGATAAAAGATACATCTTCTATTGACGGAGAAGAGCATGTTACATTCAAACCTAATACAATTGTATATGCAGTACCTGTAAATAGTAAAGAAGGTCAGGATATTTTAAATTCTAATATAGGAGTTGTGTTTCATACTGAATATGAAATGCAGAAAGATGAAGAAGGTAAGATAAGATTTAGTACCAAAAAATTTGGAGTTGATGTGAGTACCCTAGACCCTGGTCCTAAAGTTTATGTTAAGGATGCATATTTTGAAAATGATTCTGGTTATATAACTTTAACAGATGAGGAAACTGTTTTAGTTAATAGTTTAATATCTAAGTCATCTGAACTAGTAGAAGAAATTAATTTCGATAGTATTGATGATCGTATTTACTTAGGTTTGAATACATATATTAATACAGAAATAAGACAAGGGGAATTTCTTAAAGATATTGACGTATCATTTCAGCAGTTCGTAGAATGGGTTGAAGGTAGACTAGATCGTAAGATTGATTCTCTTAAGAGCGAGAAAGGTAAAGCTAAAGCAACAGAAGCAAAAACTCAAATGTTGAGCTTAGTAGAAGCTGGTAAACAAGATATTGTAAACATTCTTAGGTTACAAGTATTAATTAAGCAAGGTAAAGATATATTTATACAAAAGTATAATAATATTATGAAGGGGGTAAGTATGAAGCATTATTTATTTAATGCCGAAGGGGACCTTGTTGTTACAGAACCTGAGGGTTATGTTGCTATAGACCAAACAGGAAATGCAATCAAGTTTGTTGATAGGCTTGAATTTAGCAAAGCTAATTTTGCAATCAGCTCGGATCAAAAGTTTAAAAAATAGTTGTTTCCTAAAATGCCATTGTAAATATTATATATGGCATCTAAAAAACCTAAGAAAAGATATTCCCTATATCGTCAAGGTGTTACTGACGCTATTGATCACTTAGACATTCTCATACCTGATGCTTTTGGTAGTGACCCTCGAGCTAGTAGATATGAGATAGAAGAAAAAATTAAGTATATTCAAAATAAACTTAAAGAGTTAATTGTATGAAGTTTATCTTTTGTTTTTACGATTTAAAATATACACCTGAATTTCTCAAATCCTGGGTTAACTTAGCTACAATTCTCAACAATAAGAAAATACCATATAATATTTCTTTAGGTAATAGCTGTAATGCATTTTACGCTAAACAGATATCTCTTAAGGGTAATGTTTTACAAGGTAGTAATCAAAAGCCATTTCAAGGACAATATGATTATGAATATATAGTTTTTTTAAGTGGTAATATTTTATTTAATAATAATAATTTTATTAAATTGTATAACAATATATATTCTAATGATTTAAAATTTTTATCTGCTAAAGTAGAAAATAGATATAAGTTTACAAATAAAAAACAGAATGAATTTGAATTAGCTGAATATATAGACTTTGATATGGTCATAATAAAATATGGTGTTATAGAGAAGTTAACATACCCGTGGTTCAGACCATGGAGTTCTCAGAATAAACAAGAGCAATTATTCACGGATATTGATTTCTGTAAACGTTTACAGAAAGAAGCTAATGTTAATTTATTAATTGATCCGAGTGTAATTGTTAAGCGGGAGAATATTACTTATGTATAAAGTTATGATATGTATGCCAGGTACCAGTTTTAGTAGTAAAACAATAACCTGTATAAGTAATCTATTAAAATATTTTTCTAAACAGAATATAAAATATAAATTTAGCTCTACATATTCAAGGAACATATATGAAACTAGAAATATGTGTTTACTAGGAGACCCTTCACTGGGAGAAGACCAACTACCATTCGATGGAGAGGATTACACTCATATCTTGTGGATAGATGATGATATACTTTTTAATATAAAAGATATTGAGAGATTATTTAAAGTAGATAAAGATATTGTTTCTGGTCTTTACTTAATGGCTTCTGGAGAAAATTATGCTGTTGTTGAGAAATGGGATGAAGAGTTTTTTGCTCGTAATGGTTACTTTCATTTTCTATCTAAAGAAGATTTAAAAAATAAAGATTCTGTTTTTAAAGTCTCTTATGTAGGTTTTGGTTTTCTATTAATTAAAAAAGGAATATTTGAGCAGCTTAAATATCCTTGGTTTGATCCTATTAATATAAAAATAAAATCATGTGAAGATTTTTGTATGGAAGATGTATCATTTTGTCTTAAATGTAAGGATAATGATATACCTATATATGTTGATCCTCAAATCAAAGTTATTCACTGTAAGACAGCATACTTAAAATGAATGATCATTGGTCAGAAAATTACTGGGATAATTATATTAAGAGAAAATTCTCTTATAACGGTAGTTCCAGAAATTTGACTATAGTTGAATTATGCAAAGTATATGATTACCCGAAAAGTATATTTTGCGGGCACACCAATAATGACTACATAGTAAAGGTGTCTTATTGGTCTGAAGAAGATAAAATATTCTTAGGGATTGGTTATGGTGAGACATATTACGAAGCAGATGATATTACATCCTATCAGTTATTTCTTGATAATATAAATGATGAAATTGTTTTAGAATTATTAAAACAAGAGTTTGGGTGGAATATTGTAAATTATTTTAGTTTTTGTGAGTAGTTGTAGATAAATATTTATAATATGGCTACTAATACTGACTTTCGCGTAAAAAATGGATTATATGTTGGAGAGAATATTAACGCTCTCCGTGGAAGTATATCTGCAGCAAAGTATTATGGTGGTTTATTTAACATCTCTACGTCTGGGCCTCTTGGGTCTGGTAGTATTAATTCATTAAGCGCCGAGCAAACTCTTAACTTTGAAGCTGTATCAGGGATTAATATTGCTGTATCTGATAGTAATCTACAGTTTAGTCTTAATTTATCTAATAGTTTAGAGATTGATAGTAATAGTTTAGATTTAACTGATACAGGAGTAAGCACAGGAACGTATGGCTCTCAAACTACAATTCCTAATATTACAATTGACCCTCAAGGTAGAATTACTGCGGCTTCAGAAACTACAGTAGCTACTACTCTTAGTACTGAAGCAGGAACCGGTACAGGGGATGTAGATTTATTATCTGAACGTCTAAAAATACTAGGTACATCAAATGAAATAACTACAATCGCTTCTAATAATACTATTACTGTAGGATTACCTGATGATGTAACTATAGGTGGTAATTCTAATATTGGAGGTACTTTAGAAGTTACCGGTGATGTAGAAATAGGTGGGGGTTATAACTCTTCAGGTGTTACTATAACATCTTCAGGTAACTTAAGCGCGTATGGTGGGGTATATGCAGACTCATTCTTTTCCAGAACTGCTGGTAATACTATAGACTTTAATGATAATATTGACGTAGATGGTACTTTATTAGTTTCAGGAGCTATAAGTGCCTTGAGTTCTTTAGAAGTCAGTGGAAATGTAATTTTAGGAGACGCTTCTAGTGATACATTTACAGTAAACGCTCAGACAATTAATTTTTCTAACATTGCTCCAGGTACAGATAATACAGTAGTAGTAACTAATGGTTCTACTCTAGTGACAGATGAAATAGATAGTAGGGTATGGGGTGATACTTTAGTAGACAATGGAGGCTCTACAGGTACAGCTAATAGATTAGTCAAATGGTCAGATGGTGATACAATTGCAGATACCCAGATTAGAGATGATTCTACTATAGTAACAATAGGAGTTAGTCAAACTAATCCACTTACAGTACATCCTACCTCTACGAGTACATCTATTAAGTACGCTAATAATACAAGCGGTTATCACTCTACATGTACAACTGTTTCTCAATCTAATAGCGCTGTTGTTTTATCATTCCCGCACTCAGACTACAGATCTGGTAAGGTTGTAGTACAATCTGATATTAATAACAGTCAATATGAAGCAGCAGAACTTTTAGTAATACATGATGGTTCTGATACATATCAAACTGTTTATGGTAATGTTACTACTTCTTCTTCTTTGTGTGTTACATACTCAAGTCGTATAAATGGCACAGATTTACAGATAATTGCTAGTAACGCCTGTAGTAGTGGTTCTGCAGATGTAACAATATCTATCACGCAATTAACTAACACTTAAGTTTATTGAATTATTTCCACGTTAGGTTCGTTTTTCAGGTCTTTTATTTATAAATAATAGTGTAAGTGGAAAGTGAAACTTAATGGAGACTAAAAATTTTTTCGTACATGATGGGCTCAAAGTCAGAGGAGATACGTTATTAAATGGTGATACATATAATGATACTGCTTTAGCTAAACTTCACGTAAAGGCTGCTGACAACGGAGCGAGTGCTAACCTCAATAATGTCAACGGTTTAATTATTGAGAACGATCAAACCTCTAATACAAACTACGCGCTAAAACTAGCTACAGGCACGGGTAATATATTTAGTGTTACTAATGCTGGTAATTTGGGTATAGGTACTACAGACCCGAGCGCTTCATTAGATGTTATAGGTACTATTTGCGCGGATAGTGATAGTTGGTTTAATGGGGTTAGAGTGGGTCTAGGCAGTGGTAATTGTGGTAACAATACAGTTGTAGGGGATCGAGCTCTTTACAGTAACACAACAGGTAATAATAATACAGCTTTTGGTAACACCTCTCTCTATAGTAATACAACTGGTAATTTTAATACAGGAACTGGACAGGGTTCTCTTGCATGTAACACAACAGGTCTCGCTAATACCGCGATTGGTTATAATTCTCTCAAATGTAATACAATAGGTATTTACAATACAGCTAGCGGGTTTTTGTCTCTAGGTGATAATACAACAGGTACTAGTAATACAGCTACTGGATTTAGATCTCTTTGCACTAACACCGCTGGTAATTGGAATACTGCTAGTGGTATGTACTCACTCAAAAATAACACCACCGGGTGTCAGAATACTGCGCATGGTTATAATGCCCTCTGTAGTAATACGACAGGTAGTAAGAACGCAGCTGTTGGGTATGAATCTCTCAAAAATAATACTACATCGAGTAATAATACATCTCATGGGTATCAATCTCTTTATACTAATACTACCGGTACTAGTAATACTGCATCTGGTATATGTTCTCTATATAATAATACTACAGGATTTAATAACGTAGCTAATGGAGCTAGTTCATTATTTTGCAATACTACTGGGTGTAATAATACATCACTTGGAGTTAATTCTCTTAATAAAAATACAACTGGTTACCATAATACGGCGAGTGGTTATGGTGCAGTTCGTTCTAATACAACTGGTTTTCGTAATACAGGTACTGGTTATGCATCTCTTTTTTATAATACAACAGGTTGTTTTAACACTGCTACAGGTGGTTATTCTCTTTTTAAGAATACTACAGGTACTTATAATGCTGGGTATGGCTATGAATCTATTCGTAATATTACAACCGGTAACTGTAATATAGCATTGGGTTATTTTTCTGGTTGTAATATCACTACAGGTAGTAATAATATTACTATAGGGATAGTAACATGTACTAGTACTAATGGAGATAGTAACTCTATAGTAATTGGTAATAATCTAACAGGTTTGGGTTCGAATACTATTAATATAGGTAATTCTAGTAATACTAAAACAGTATTTGAATATGGTGATATTGGTATAGGTACAACTAACCCTAATGAGAAGCTCACAGTATCAGGTAATATTAGCGCAAGTGGTACAATATATGCCGATGCATTTAATTCTAATACCGGTGGCACTACAATTGATTTTAATGATGATGTTGATTTAAATGGTAACTTAACTTTTTCTAGTTCAAGTGATATTTTAATTCCTGATAACAGTGGAGCAGCTCTAGAGATCAAAGAAGGTGGTAATGTATATCAGAGATTTATAACTACTAATGGTGGTGAGAAAATAGAACTATACAAGAATACTCACACCAGTGGAGATTTTACTGCCAATAGTTTAAGTGCTACATCTCTTAGTGGTGCAGCCGGAGAGGGAGTTACAACTGGAGCTACAATAGCATTAGGAGGGGACTTAGGGGGTTCTGTTGCGATTGATACTTTAGATGGTACGAAAACATTAACAGCTACTATACAGGCTAATAGTGTTGCACTCGGTACTGACACGACAGGTAATTACGTACAGTCATTATCTTTAAATACAACAACCCCGTCTTTGACTGGTTTGAGTTTAGCAGCAGCTGAGGGTAATACTATAACTGGATTAGGTTTATCTGCAACAGGAGTTACAGCAGCAGTCTATGGAGGAGCTACTGCAATACCGGTTATAACTGTATTGGAAGATGGTCGAATTTCAACCGCTAGTACAACTACAGTAGCTACTACTCTTAGTACTGAAGCAGGAACCGGTACAGGGGATGTAGATTTATTATCTGAACGTCTAGAAATATTAGGTACATCAAATGAAATAACTACTGTTGCGTCTAATAACACTATTACTATAGGATTACCTGATGATGTAACTATAAGTAATGACTTAGATGTTATAGGTAACTTTACTGTCAATGGTACAACAGTAACACAAGATGTATCTTCTGTACTCATCGAAGACCCTGTAATCAAGCTCGCTAACGGAAACACATCTGCAGATATTAAGGATATAGGTTTCTACGGGGAATATACAGACTCTGGTACTAAGTATACTGGTCTCATAAGAGACGTAACATTTGCAGGAGGAAACAAGCCATATGTTTTCTTTGAAGGGGTTACTACTGATATATTATCCGATAATGATTCTGGGTCAGGAAAACCCACAGTAGCAAACTTTGCTGATGTGTACATGGGTAGGATTGGCGTTAATACTAGTACTTATAATGCAACTACAAGGGTTGAGATAAATCTCGATAATGGGGAGAATATACATTTTGATGGTGATGGGGATTTATTTGTTGATATTGATAGAAATGCTTCCGGGGATGCTGGTAGACTCAGATACCAAACTAATGGTACAGATGAATTCGAAGTAGGTCTTGTTGGTGGAATTGCTGGTTATCATATAACAGATGGTAGTGTTAATCGTTTACTTTCGGTTCTATCGAGTGGTAATGTTGGTATTGGCGCATACAATCCTTCTTATAAATTTGAAATTACAAGTGATGCTGGTTCTGGGTTAATATCAAGAATTTATAATACCAACGCAGATGGTCAAGGTTTGTTGATTAGAGCTGGTTCTACTGCGAGTGCAACCCGTGTATTGCAGTTAGCTTCTGAAAATGATACCAAAATAATGACCGTTAATTCTAACGGCAGGGTTGGTATAGGTACAGTAAGTCCAGATGAGAAACTACATATTGGATCTGGCGCTAGCGAGACTACTAATTCATTTGTTCGAGTGGATGGGAATGCTTCGAAGCAAAAAGGGTTTAATATTTACGGTGATGGCACAGAACAATGGCGTATTTATACGAGTACGAGTAGTAGTGATTTGAGATTTTATGATGGTAGTAATGTCGCTGTGACGTTTGAGGATGGAGGTAATGTTGGTATAGGCACGACTAATCCAAGCTCAAAACTTCATGTATATGGTGGAGATGCTATTATTAATACTTTAAATATCGGGTTAGGAGCTGGGACCAATAACGGTGCTAATACAAGTATAGGTCTAAGCGCTCTTTCTAGTAACACTTCAGGTATAAATAACACAGCCGTTGGAGAATATACTCTCCGTGGTAACACAGTTGGTTGTAATAATGCAGCTTTTGGTTCGAGAGCTCTATACAATACCATTAATGGTAATCATAATACTGCTATTGGACATTACGCTCTCTATTCTAACTATTCAAGCGACAGTAATACTGCTGATGGTCTAGGTGCTCTTCGCAATACTAATGGTAGCAATAATACGGCCATTGGGTTTTATTCTCTATATAGAAACTCAACAGGCACTTACAATGTCGCTAACGGATTTGAAGCAGGGCATTATATAGCTGATGGTTCCACTTTTAATTTAACAGGCGATTATAATATATTTATTGGGGCTAATACAAAAGCTCTCGCTGATAACGATCAAAACGAAATCGTCATTGGTTATAATGCTACGGGAGTAGGATCAAATAGTGCTGTCTTAGGTAATGATAGTGTTACCAAAACCGTTTTGAAGGGAAATGTTGGTATAGGTACAACTGATCCAAGCTCCAAGCTACATATCTATGGTGCTGATAATACTTCCACGAAGATAACTCTCACAAACACTGCGACGTCTCCAGATAATCAGTGGAGCCTTCACGCGGGGTATAACGATCAATCCCTACGGTTTGTGGGAGACTCAACTACTGTAATGACATTGCTTGATTCTGGTAATGTTGGCATAGGCACGACATCACCGGGAAGCTATTTTGGCTCAGGTAACACTCTCGTTATTGCGAACACTGCATCTTCGGCGGGTATTACTATTGTGTCCAACGCTGCAAATTCAGGGAATATTTATTTTTCTGACGGAACTTCTGGATCAGACCGCACAAGGGGGCGTGTGGGATATAATCATGCAGCAAATTATATGGTCTTTCACACTGATGCGGCTGAAGCGATGCGTATTGATTCTTCTGGTTATGTTGGTATAGGTAATACAAATCCGAATAAAAAGCTCAGTGTTACTGGTGAAGTATCAGGTACCAGTAATGGAACATTTGATGGTAGGGTTCAATCAAATAATCAGTTAAGAGTTAGCGCTGATTACTCTATAAATTATTTTTATAAAGCTGATAATACTACGATGCTAGGGTACTTGCTCATGCGGGATGATAATAATAGCTTCCTTTCCTTCCCCGCAGGTCAAGATTTTAGAATTTTACATGGTAATACTAGTCGCATCGCGGTTGCGAGTGCTGGTAATGTTGGTATAGGTACAGTAAGTCCATCGCAAAAGCTACACGTAAACTTAGGTAGGATAGCAGTTACAGATGGATATAATATTGGAGATACGGATGCTGATACAGGAATGTTTCCATCTTCTAATGCTTTATTTTTTCAAACTGCAGGAACAACTAGAGCAGTGATCACTAGTGCTGGTAATGTTGGTATAGGTACAACAAGTCCAACGGCAGGATTTAAGTTAGACGTTGTCGGATCTGATTTCCGAGTCAGTGATGTCGGTGGGGATGATGGTGTTGAACTAGGGTGGAGTGCAGGTTCGGGTGTAGGTTTTGTACAGGCATATGACAGAGGTGCATCAGCATTTAGAAATTTAATATTAAACAATTCAGTCACTATTTTATCTGGTGGTAATGTTGGTATAGGTACAGATGATCCACAGCAAAAATTACATGTTGTTGGTAGTACCTTGATTAGTAATAATAACTATCACTACGGTTATACGTCCGGAGGAGCTCAAACTACTTTAGTAGGTATTAAATCAAACAATTATGTTACTGTAGGTCAATTAAATGCTAATAATGTTGGTACAGATATATATGGTGGTACTGGAAGTATTTATTTATACAGTGGTTCTACAAACAGGCTTACCGTAAGTAGTGATGTAAATGTTCAAGGAGCAACCGATTTAAATATTAACGGTCCTAACAGAAGACTAAGTTTCACAAGCGGAACAGGAACTGTCAGGACTACTACTAGTAATAAATTATTTTTACAAACAAATAGTACAGATGCTTTAACTATAGATGCATCTCAGCAATTACAATTTAATGCTTATGGTTCTGGTACTCATACAGGCACACAAGCCTATAATCTTGGTGTTGATTCTTCTGGTAATATTATTGAGATTGATTTAGGAGATGGTGTCATTGATGGAAGTGGAACTGCAAACAGATTAGCATATTGGTCAGATTCTTCTACTCTTTCAGCTGATAGTGATCTATATTACGACAGTACAAATAACTATATTGGTATAGGAACAGATACCCCTGGGGAGTCAATTGATATTGTAGGTGGTAATGTTCAAGCAGATGAATTTATTGGTAATTTAAGAGGAGCGGTTCTATTTAAAGCAAAGGCAGGAGAAGCACTAACAAAAGGAGATGCTGTTTATATTTCTGGTATTTCAGGTAACACTACAGTTGTTAGTAAAGCAGATGCAGATGATGCTGCAAAGATGCCTGCATTTGGTATTGTAGATCAAACAGTAAGTTTGAATTCAAGTGTTGATATCATTAAGTTTGGTACAGTATCTAATCTCGATACCTCCGCTTTTCCAGAAGGTACAGAATTATATATTGGCACTACCGCTGGCGCTCTGGTAAGCTCGGCTCCAACAGGAGAATCAGCAGCAATACAAAAGATTGCAAAGGTAACAAGACAAGATAATTCAGCAGGTTCAATGACTGTTATGGGTGCAGGTAGAACAAATGCAGTACCTAATCTAAATGAAGGTCACTTGTTTGTTGGTAATGCTAGTAATCAAGCAGTATCAGATAATACCCTACATGTTGATATTGCGAATAGTAAAGTTGGTATAGGTACTACAAGTCCAGACCATTTGTTACATTTATATAAAAATGTTGCTGAAGATGTTATTTTGAGAATGGATTCAAACTCAACTGGCAACACTGCTATTCAACTTGATAGACAAACAAGTGCAGCTTCAGCATCATTACAATTTCAAGATGCAAGTACAAATGTGTGGGGAATTGGCACAATGGGTGCAGACCGATTAGACTTGTACGAGGATTCTGGTGACGCGAGATTATCAATTACACCTGGCGGTAATGTTGGTATAGGTACAACTAATCCAGATGCTTTATTGCATGTAAAAGGCACTGATTTACAAGTTGGTAATACAACAGGTGGACGAACTACAGTTTTGGGTAATACTACTACCACGGATGCTGGAGCTTTGAACTATCGTGCATATTGGGCATATGATGCATATTGGGACGATGGCACATGTCTTTGGAATGCAAAACGAACAACTCTTGGTCGTAAATGGAAAGCTGAAATGTCCTACCACGATGATCATTTTCAAATTAGCAGACAGGGGAATGTATGTACGACATGGGCAAATTCAGATTGGTCAAACTTTTTTACAATAAATAGTTCGGGCAATGTTGGTATAGGTACAGATAGTCCTTCGCAAAAACTAGAAGTAAATGGCGGTAGAGTATTTATTAATAATGGAACAAATATATCTCCTGATACGTCTGGTAATGGGCAATTGAGTATTACAGGATCCGGTTATACAGGGTATATAACGTTAGACGGTACATCAATGTTTGTAGGTCATAATTCATCGGCTCGGGATCTGCGATTACAAACAAATGAAACTACCCGAGTAACTATTGATGGCTCTTCTGGTAATGTTGGTATAGGCACAGATAATCCAATAGCCCCTCTACATGTAGTGAAAACTGGGGCTGGAATACAACCGTCTTTAGATGTAACAAATAACCAGACTGCTGCAGCAGATGTAGGAGTCTCCATTAGATTTTCAGGAATTACTAATTCTTCATTAGGGAAAATTCATTCCGCTTTTGAGGATGCTGGTAGTAATTCTTATATGTCATTCCATACACGAACCAGTGGGACTCCAACCGAAAAAATGCGTATTGATTCTTCTGGCAATGTTGGTATAGGTACAGCAAGTCCATCCTACAAACTACATACCGTAGGTGGTGCAGGTGTTTTTGATGTTTCTAACGCATCTGGATTGGATCATCATCTTGCAGTAACCGAAGTCGCTACCTTACCGGATTGGAGACCTTACCCAGGGACGTCTACAGCAGCGCTACAATTACAAAGTTCTGCGACAAGGGGTATTCTTCTTGCTGCAAAATCTACAGGTAATCAAGATTTTTATAACACAGATGGTTTAGATATTTATGTTGCCAGTACAGTAGGTTCTTCATCCTCTGATGTAGGTACCTTAGCTATGTCTATTACTTCTGGTGGTAATGTTGGTATAGGTACAACAGATTTTTCATATACTCAAGCAGACAATACTCCGCTCATCGGCTCTATAACTAATAATAAACTCTTTGTTAACGGTAGTTTACAATTAATGAGTAATAATGATGCTATTGTTATTGGTCGTGGAGCAGCTACTTTCTTAAAAGATGAGGAGTTAGGCTTTGGCTGGGGTGGTGGTTGGTATCAAACCGATAGCACTTATCTTCGTGTTAGAAATGGTAAAACTCTATGCAATACTGGTAATGCCTGTTTTGGTGGTAGTTTATGTGTAGGTGATCAAGCTTTGATTGATGGCCTCACTGTTGGCAGAGGTGGCGGTAGTGTTGTAAGCAATACCGCTGTTGGTTCTGATTCCCTTCAGTGTAACACAACAGGTACTAATAATACAGCTGTTGGTTTAAGGGCGTTGTGGTGCAATACAACAGGTTCTTATAATACTGCTGCCGGTTACTGTTCTCTAGCTTTAAATGTATCTGGCTCTAATAATACAGCATTTGGATATAACACTTTAAAAAACAATACTGCATCAACTAATGTAGCTTTTGGTAGATCAGCTCTCCAAGAGAATACAACAGGTACTAATAATACAGCTGTTGGTAGGTGCGCTCTGTATTTTAATACAATAGGTAGGTACAATACAGCTATAGGCCTATCGACGATGAGAGATAATACAACCGGAGAAAGAAACACAGCTATTGGTTTAGGATCCATGTTGTTTAATACTACAGGTTGTTGTAATACAGCTACTGGGATGTATTCTCTTTATTGTAATACAGAGGGTTTCTTTAATACAGCTATAGGCTATCTGGCTCTTTTTGATAATACTGTAGGAGATGAAAATGCTGCTCTTGGTATGTGCTCTCTAGCAAATAATACTGTAGGAGGTGGTAATGTTGCTGCAGGCTATAAATCATTAGCTGCAAGTGTTTCAGGTACTAATAATACAGCTATAGGTAGATGCGCTGGTTGTAATATCACAACTGGTTCATGTAATATATTCATTGGAGCTAAAACAGAAGGTGGTTCTGTTACTGATTCGAATGCAATCGCTATTGGTTATGATGTTAATACATGTGGTTCAAATACGATTAATATTGGTAACACTCTTAATACAAAAACAATATTTGAGTATGGCAATGTTGGTATAGGGGTAGCAAGTCCATCAAATAAACTAGAGGTCCAGCAACTAGCATCAGATCAATCAGGAGCTGCTGCAATTAAAGCTATTGGTACTGCATATGGTACCAATAAGACAATCCATGCTTACATGGGAACAACAAGTAATACCAAGTCTTTATTATATGCAGAGAATAGCAATGGTGTTGTAATGAACATTGCAGGCGACGGTAATGTTGGTATAGGTACAAATGTTCCTGCGACTGAATTGGATATATGGGGAGGACGGTATAGCTCGAATTACCCAACGATGTTGAGAGTTATAGATAATGTAACAGCATTTGATGCAGATAATAATGGTGGCGGTATTAGTTTTGGTGGGAAACATACAAGTGGCGGAGTAGTTGGATTTTTAGCTGGTATACAAGGCGTTAAAGAAAACAACACCAGCGGTAATTATGACGCTGCTTTAAGATTTTTAATACGAGAGAATGGAACATCCCTGCTTTCAGAAAAAATGCGGGTTGGTTCTACTGGTAATGTTGGTATAGGAACTACAAGTCCGAATTATAAACTTGAAATCGATGGTACTACTGATTTCGGTGGTACTACAACCTATAATAATGGAGCAGCTGGTCTAATTAGTTGGAATGCTAGTACTAAATTTAAGGTTAGAGGTCAATCTGGTCACGCTTTAAGTTTAGGCGCTAATGGAACAGAAGATTATGTATGGATAGCTACTGACGGTAATGTTGGTATTGGTACAACTGATCCTGATTCTAAATTACATATATTCTCTGGGACAGACACTATCCCACAGTTTAAGATGTTCGGTGCTAATGCTGATGGCGTAAGAATATCAATAGGAGTAGATGATGCTGATACTGTAGCAGGTATATATGCATGGGATGAGAACGATGGCAGCAACGCAGCTTTCGCTGATTTAAATTTAGGAGTATCTCATACCTCATCTCAACATGGTATATTTATTTGTGGTAGTAATCAGAATGTTGGTATAGGTACAACAAGTCCTAGTACCTTGCTTACTATGCATCAAACGTCTAATACGAGTGAGGGTGGATTAAGGATTGAAAATAGTGATAATTCAAGTGCATTTCGTGTCTGGAAACAACCTAGTGGTGGTGCATCGGTACTTGTAGATAATGGAGTAGATACATTATTTCTGAAAAATGGTAATGTTGGTATAGGTACAGATGGACCTGCCTTACAATCAGGTGGTACCGGCTTACATATTAATGATACAAACAATTCTGAATTAAAGTTTACAAATAACACAACAGGCGCGACAGCAAGTGATGGTACAGCTCTCGTTGCTAGTGGTAACTCATTCACATTAAACAACAGAGAAGCTGGTTCAATTAAGCTCGGGACGAGCAACACTACAAGAGTGACGATTGATTCTTCTGGAAATGTTGGTATAGGTACAACTATTCCAAACGACATACTACATCTGTCTAAAGCTAATGGAGCTGGTGATGTATCATTAATTGTTCAAAATCACGCAACTACCAACGGTGAAACCGCAAGTGTAGAATTCAGAACCACAACCAGCACATCCGTATATGGTAAAATTTCCGTTGAACGTATTGACGGTAATAATGCCTTCACTAAAATAAGTACGATAGGTGGTGGTGTTCTTGCAGAGCGGATGCGTATTACCTCTGATGGTAATGTTGGTATAGGTACTCAAAGTCCGGGTGCTAAATTAGATGTAAATGGTATAAGTAGATTTAGAGATGAGCTGCAAATTTATAGCACTACCACTGATATTGGAGCAATTGGTAATTATAATGGCGCCTTAAATATTCAAGGGACATCTACACGGGATGTCAGTTTGGGTAGTGACTCATATCCTCAAACTGTATTTATCGAAGGGTCAAATGGTAAAGTTGGTATAGGTACATCAACACCAGCGCGAGCCTTAGAGGTTTATAAGTCAGGAGCTGTAGAATTTGGTTTGACTGCAGCTTCGTCTGGAATAGCATCTGGAATTTTTAAAGGTCGCAGTAACTGTACAAATATCGGGGCAGGGCCAGCACAAAGTGGTAGTAATTTAACATTATATAATCTCGATACTACAGACGGTAACTTCAATGGTGTTGGTTTTTATAATTCAAACTCATTGATTACGTCTGGTATACTCGGTGTTAATATTTCTCATACCTCAAGACATGGAGCGTTGGTATTTCAGACTCATAACGGTTCTTCATTGGCGGAGAAAATGCGTATTGATAAGGATGGTAAAGTTGGTATAGGCACGACTAATACTGGTAACCACAAATTAAAGGTGGTTGGTGAGACTCATTCCACTCATTTTATAACAGGAGAAGATTGGACAGCGAAGACAGGTGGCCTCCATATTGGTAATGACGGACTAACAACCGGAGCTGTTTCTTTTTATAACTCAGTGGATGGTGGAGGTTCAGCAAATATTTACAGAGATTCAAATGTTTTGTATGTTGGAGCTAGATCAGGAGTTAATACAAGAGGTCTAGCGGTAGATATAAGCGGTAATGTTGGTATAGGTCTGGATGGACCTGATTATAATTTGCATGTAAAAGGTAGTACTTCAGCTACTCTTGGGTTAGAGGGTACAGGTGGAAGCAAAGATACATGGGAAATAACAAGTACTGACCTAGGTGGAAAAGCGGTTCTTAATTTTAGAAATGATGATGTATCATCAACTATACTAACTCTTCATCAAGATGGTTGTGTAATACCAGGAACAGACAATACAATTGATCTAGGTAGTTCATCTAACCGTTGGGCTAATGTATATGCTAATTGTACAACAACAGGAGCTGTCATTGAGTCTAACCTATGTACAACTGGTTTAGATAGTTGTCCTGAAGGATCTGTTGTTATATGGAGAGACGGTGAGCTACAAGGTACAACTGATACTTATAGTCATAGAGTAATGGGAGTTACAGCTCCTGGGTCAGAATCACCTATAGTCATGGGAGCTGAGAATATCTTAGTTACAGGTGATATTAAAGAGGGAGACCCTATTGTAACAAGTGATAAGTATAACCACGGTATGAGAGGAGATAGAGCAGAAGATCTACATGGAAAGGTTATAGCTGAAGCTCTTGAAAGTGGTTCTGGAGAAAGTTATATTATCAAAGGGATGATTAGGAAATTTTAATAAATATATATAGATATGGCGACAATCAATGTAAGTAATGGTTTAGTACACTCAACAGCAGCTTATTGTTTAAGTGCGGGTACAAGTGGTAGTCATGTAATGGTACACTCAGACTATGTCTGTATGCCAACTGCGAACTTTACAGATATAACTATTTCTGGGGACCTAACTGTCCATGGTTCGTGTTCAATATTAAATACCACTATTTGCGCCACTAGCGCGATGTCTATTACTAATGCTGGTACAGGTCCTGCTTTAGTCGCTAATCAGACTGGTGCGCAACCTGTTGTTGATTTCCAGGATGATGGTACATCTGTTTTTTATATAGAAGATGGTGGTAATGTTGGTATAGGAACAACTAGTCCATCTGAAAAATTACACGTTTTTTCATCATCTGATCCGACTATTAAAATAGGGGGAGGGGTCTCAGAGGGGACAACAGGAGGAACGTCTACACTTCAGTGGTGGGCAAACAACGGGAGCGTTGGTAATGTTATTTCTGCTACCTATTATAAGGACGCAACAAATGACCGATTAACATTTATCGATGGTGGCGCAGTAAACGTTCTTACCTTAGAAAATGGTGGTAATGTTGGTATAGGGATAACTAATCCTACCCAAAAGCTTTATGTATCGGGTAACGCAGTTGTTGATGGTAACATACATTTAGAGACTTGTGGTCAATGTATAACATTTTATGGTAACTGTGATGGACATCATGCAATTACCTCCCGTAATCTCAATGGATCAACATCAGATGATTTAAGAATTAATACATACGGATCTCTTTTTATTAATCTTGATAGTAATAATAATAACAGTTCCGATGCAGATTTCAGGATAGGTAGACATGGTGGTGCATCTGGTACGATGTCAGTATCTTTTTTCTGTGTTAATGGAGAAACTGGAAATGCAACTGCTTATGGTGATTTATTCTCTCAAGATGGTCGAGCTCTAACTCTCGCGGTTTCAGAAACAACATCATTATCAGCTGTAAGAGATGGTACATATAAATGGGGAAGCTCAACACCTAATGATGCTCCTGATGATTACGGATGGGCGATAAGCTTAACAGATGGTGGTCAACCAAATCAATTAGTTCAAACTTATGGAGGTGCAGCCAATAAGATGAGATTATTTGGTAGACGTAGAACTAATGGTAACTGGGATACTAGCTGGACAGAATATTGGAGTAACGCAAATGACGGAGCTGGTTCTGGTCTTGATGCAGATTTACTTGATGGCGCTAATTCATCTATGTCTGGAGGCGCAGGATGTATAGCTCGTTATGATACTAGTAATGGATATTTGTATGCTAACAATTGGATACGCACTGGTGAAACTACTGGTATATTCGCTGGTTGTAATAGCGCGCATTTCTTCCCTAATACAGACGGGTGTTACGGCACATGGGCGATAAATGGAAATAAAGGCGGGTGGTCTGGAATATATACATGCGGTGGTACCTTTATGGTTAGCTCTGCTGGGTCTGTAATGGGACTATATAATGATACAGATAACGAATGGATTCTAAAAGGTACATTTAACGGCGCTACAGAACTTTTTCATAATGGGGTATCTAAATTAGCTACTTTAAGTACAGGGGTCAAAGTATCTTCTAGTGGAGAAGTAGTAAGTCTTCTTGGTAGTACTGATGGTAGCAGAGCAGTATTTGTTATTGATGGAGCTGCTAATGGGGATGGCACGGGAGGTGACTATGCATATCTGTCTCATGAAACCAGTGGAGAATTGTGGTTAGACAATCTGCAAGAAAATAGTATTAAATTTGGTACAGGTGCGTCTGGTACTACAAGAATGACTATTACCTCTGCAGGTAATGTTGGTATAGGTACAACTGATCCGAAGCAAAAATTAACTGTTACAGGGCGATCAAATTTTGACTCTCAAAATAATTATTATGGCTCTTGGATAGACGGGGATAGTTCTGGAGATAGTTGGTTTGCTGTTGGTCAATGGCATAATCTCGGTGGACGAATGGAAGCAGGAGCTAATCATTTAAACCTATATACTCACAATACTTCCCACCATCTCACTTTACAAAAAGACGGAGGTAATGTTGGTATAGGTATAGCAGGTCCTGTTGCCCCATTACATGTTTCATCTACAGCAACAAATATAGCAAGATTTAGTGGGCTTGGTACGGCTGGCACATATATTAAATTAGATGAGTCTGGAACACAGGCTTGGGTTATTGGTATAGATAATGGAGACACTGCCTTAAAGATCAGAAAAAATGATTATAACGGTGATGTCAGTATGACATTTACATCAGACGGTAATGTTGGTATAGGTACAACTAATCCAGGTCATTCTCTACATGTTGATGGAAACATACATCAAGACTCAGGTCATTCAATTTACTCTCATGGTAATGTTGGTTGGCATAGACAGGGTTATGATATTGGAGGAGCTGGTGCTAGTAATGGAGCAACAGTAACTTTGAATCCTATACATGGTACAACCCCAGATATTGGGTATCATTATAAATTCTACCTAACTACTACAGGCACTGGTACTGATTCTGGTGCAACATATCTCGGAATTTATGATGCTGATGCAAGTTCATGGACTGTACGCCATGTATCTAGAAGCAATACTACTTCTAATCATCCTTTACTATCTGCAGATGGTTCTAGCTTTGTTGCATATCATAATCACGCATCAACAAGCTATGATATACATGTAAGGGTTGAGACCTTGTATAAAGCAGATAATGATGGTACTGGACATTCATTAGGTGCTGATTTTCATTGGCAAAGAACCAGCACGGATTTAACGTATGGAGAAGGGAATGTTGGTATAGGTACAGCTGATCCATCAGACAAACTACATGTTGTACAAAATACTGACTTAAACACTGCGCTTTTTCAGAACACTTCTGGTCGTGCTCAAGTTATTATTGATAGTCAATCAACAGCTCATAATTCGTATTTATCTCTGTCTAATGGAGGGTCTGAGTTCGCGTTCTTAGATGCTAAGGAGAGTGCCAATCTTTTAAGAATAGCTACTAATATCACATGCGCAGAAATTGCTATTGAAACAAACTCTCAGGATGAAGCTGTAAGGATTGATTCTTCTGGTGATGTTGGTATAGGTACAACTGATCCAGACGCAAGGTTAGATGTTAGGTCTGCTTCTGGTACAGTCGGTTTGACTGTAGGCAATACTACAGGAGACACTAGATTACAGATTTCATCTACAGAGGACTCAGATGTCACTTTTAATGTAGGTGATACCTCTGGCATGGGAACCAGTAGAGATCTGATTATTAAAACTGGTAATAGTGAAAGAATGCGGGTCATTGGTTCTACTGGTAATGTTGGTATTGGTACAAACAATCCAGAGTATTTGTTACATTTATCAAAAACATCTACAACTGCAAATGCTACAAGTGCGTTATTGGTTGCATCGTATGATCTTTCCGACACTCCATCAAACGGAACTGCATTCACTTCTGCTGTTTTTAGTGGGGATATAACAAATGCAGGAATGGGTTATTTAAGAATTGAAAATGCATACTGCACCTCAACAGCTAATCGTTGGTCAGCAATTCAGGCAGGTACAAATTATCCAGTATATGGAGACGGACCTGGCCCTCTCTCGGGTGATTCTGGACATTTATTATTAAATCCTTATGGAGGTAATGTTGGTATAGGTACTACTGATCCAGATGCAAAGTTAGAGATAGATCTTGGCGCTGAAGGAGATTATTTAATTGCTGGAGGAGACAATGCTTCAAATAATAGAGCTTTAAAATTTACTTCGAGCACTTCTTCTGCAGGGTCAAACGGCGCTAAACACACCTTAAACGCTTCAAGCTCTAATGGAGAAATTGCATTTGATATTAATAGTAGCCAAAAAGTAATAATAGATAAAGATGGTAATGTTGGTATAGGATCAGTGACACCATCTGCTAAATTAGATGTAGCAGGAGATGCTTGTATCAATAGTGTTAGAGTAGGGAGAGGTAGATGTAATGTATCGAATAATACTGCAGTAGGTCTCAATGCATTGTATTATGCAACAGGACAATGCAATACAGCTATAGGTCACCAATCTCTCATTAATACTACTTCAGGATGTAAAAACACAGCTATAGGCTTTAATTCTTTACTTGCTAATTCTTCTGGGTATGTTAATACAGCTGTTGGAGTTCAAAGCATGATCTGCAATACAAGTGGTTTTGCTAATGTCGCTGTTGGTAATTCTTCTCTCTTTCTTAACACAACAGGATCTTGTAATACAGCTATTGGTTATCAAACATTATATTATAGTACATCTGCTTGTCGTAATACTGCAGTAGGTTATAATTCTCTTCTCGGCACGACAACAGGTAGTTTTAATGCAGCATTAGGCGAACAATCTCTTAAGTCAAATACAACTGGTCAGTACAATACAGGTCTAGGTTATCGCGCGAGTTATAGCAACACAACCGCGCAAGGTAACGCATCTGTTGGCTTCCAGAGTTTATACTATAATACAACAGGTAGTTATAATGCAGCAGTTGGTATGTATGCATTACACAAAAATACTGCTTCGAGTAATACTGCTATGGGATATGCAGCGCTCATATGTAATACTACCAACGGTGGGAATGCAGCTTTTGGTAATAGTGCTCTTTATTATAGTACAGCAAGTAATAACACAGGTCTAGGATATCAAGCAGGTTATTGTAATACAACAGGGTCAGATAATACAACTATTGGTTCACAGTCATTAAGAAATAATACGACTGGTGCAAATAATACCGCGGTTGGTAGATGTACACTATATGCTAACACATCAGGTTGCCGTAATACAGCTATAGGTAAAATGTCTCTTGCACTTAACACAACAGGTGTTCAAAATACAGCTAGTGGTTATTTATCTCTTTGTTTTGCTACATCCGCGAGTAACAATACTGCTTATGGTGCGCATTCGATGAGAAAGACTACCAGTGGTAGTTGTAATACAGCCCTGGGTTCATATTCTTTATATAGTAATACTGTAGGAGTTCATAATGTGTCTATTGGTTATTGCTCTCTCAAATGTAGTACGGAAGCAGGCTGTAACGTTGCTGTTGGTAATTATTCTCTTCATTCTAATACAACTGGTAATTTAAATACATCTACGGGATACTCTGCCATGTATTATAATACGGAAGGTATTAGAAGTACTGCATATGGTTATCAAGCACTTTACAAAAATACAACAGGAAATGGTAACTCAGCTAGTGGTTATAAATCTCTCAGAGAGAATACAACAGGTAACAGAAATACTGCAAGTGGTTATGACGCTCTAAGGAGCAACACGACAGGTTTTTATAATACAGCTCTTGGAGCAAAGGCACTATATGCTAACACAACAGGTAATCAGAATACAGCTAGTGGATATCTAGCTCTTTTCAATAATACAACAGGTAGTTATAATGTAGCTGTTGGTAGAGCAGCTTTATATAGTAACACAACAGGAACTGATAATACAGCTAGTGGTTCCCAGTCATTAAAAAATAACACAACAGGAACTGATAATTCTGCATATGGCTCACAGTCTCTCTGTAAAAATACAACTGGTAATGAAAATACAGCTCTTGGTTATCGGTCTCTATACTTTAATACAGCAGGAGCTAATAATACAGCTGTTGGCAACTATGCATTATATTGCAATACAGGTTCTGGTAATACCGCTGTTGGTTCTGATTCCCTTCAGTGTAATACAACAGGAGCTAAAAATTCCGCGCTTGGTTTTCGTGCACTACAGCGCAACACAACAGGTAATAGTAATACAGCTTCTGGTTATTTGTCTCTCTATCTGAACACAACAGGTAGATTTAATAGTTCTTCTGGCTCTTACGCTCTCAACAATAATACGACTGGAGGTTGTAACACTGCGACTGGTACTACTTCTCTATGGAAGAACACAACAGGGTGTCACAACACAGCCCATGGTTATAATGCTTTAAGACTAAACACAACTGGAGCTAATAATACAGCAGTTGGTCATGAATCTCTCATTTCTAACACAACAGGTGAACGTAATACAGCTGTTGGTAGTAACTCTCTATATGCCAACACAACAGGTAGCTACAATGTAGCTTCCGGTTTTGCCTCTCTCTTCAGTAATACAACAGGTAACAGTAACACAGCTAGTGGGTATAGAGCTCTTTACACTAATACAACAGGTTATTATAATGTAGCTACAGGAATGTATGCTCTCTATAGCAACACAACAGGTTATAAAAATACAGCTGTAGGTTATGGATCTCTCCAGTGTAACACAATCGGTCAAAATAATACAGCATATGGAACCTGCTCTCTTTTTAACAACACAACAGGTCAAAGTAATACAGCAGTTGGAGCTTCAGCACTGGTTACCAACACAACAGGTAGTTGTAATACAGCTGTTGGTTTAAATTCCTTATATTACAACACGTCAGGGAATTATAACACTGGTGTCGGCTATAGCGCTCTTCAAAATAACACAACAGGTAATTGCAACACAGCAGTCGGTCTTTCTTCTCTCCACTCTAACACATCAGGTTATAAAAATACAGCTGTTGGTTATTTGTCTCTCTGTAAAAATACTACAGGTTATGGTAATACTGCTAGTGGTTTTGAAGCCGGATGTAAAAATACAACAGGTCATTACAATAGTTCTTCTGGATCATATGCTCTCCGGGACAATACAACTGGTAATTGCAATACAGCGACTGGAACTGCTGCACTGCTTTGTAATACAACAGGTAGTGCTAATACAGCGGTTGGGATGAATGCTCTCAGATTAAACACATCTGGATCTCAAAATTCGGCGGTTGGTTGGCTTGCGCTTTGCTCCAATACAACAGGTATTAGTAACGCTGCATTCGGGTCCTGTACTCTTCGACTCAACACAACGGCCTCTAGAAATACAGCTCTAGGTGCGCAAGCTCTCTATACCAACACAACAGGAGCAAATAATACAGCAGTTGGTTATCAATCTCTATTTTTCAACACAACAGGAACTAATAACGTGGCTGTTGGGATGTGTTCTCTCTTTACTAACTCAACTGGAAATAGTAATGCCTCTATTGGTTTTCAATCTCTATACAACAACACAATAGGGGGTTGTAACACTGCTGTTGGTCATGAATCCCTCCAGTACAACACAACAGGGAGTTGTAACACTGCTGTTGGCAAAAGTGCTCTTCAAAACAATACAACAGGTATACGTAATTCTGCATTTGGATTTGTCGCTCTTCTCTCTAACACAACAGGGAGTTTCAATACAGCTAGTGGAGTGTATTCGCTCAAGAATAACACAACCGGTTGTCAAAACACAGCTACTGGATATCAAACCTTATACTGCAACACAGTTGGTAAATGGAATTCAGCATTTGGCTATGACGCTTTATTGTTTAATAATACAGGTTGTTTTAACGCTGCAGTTGGATATCAAACTTTGTACAGTAATACAGCAGGTAGATATAATACTGCTACAGGTACTTATGCTCTTAGATTTAACATAACAGGTGAAAATAATACGGCTAGTGGTTATAGCGCTCTATGTGCTAATACAACAGGTGTACGTAATACAGCTGTAGGTTCTAGCGCTCTACGTTCGAATACATCAGGTATATATAATACTGGTGTCGGTTATAGCGCTCTTTTCAATAACACAACAGGTATATATAATACTGCTGTTGGTTATGAATCACTCGCATATAACACAACAGGTAGTTGCAACACAGCAGTCGGTCTTTCTTCTCTCCACTCTAACACAACCGGTTATGCCAATACAGCTGTTGGTTATTTGTCTCTCTGTAAAAATACTACAGGTATATCTAATACGGCTAGTGGTTACGCAGCTCTGTACTATAACACAACAGGTTGCCGTAATACAGCTGTGGGTACTAACGCTCTACGTATGAATACATCAGGTACATATAATACTGGAGTCGGTTATAGCGCTCTATGTGCTAATACAACAGGTATATATAATACTGCTGTTGGTTATTGTGCTTTAAGATCAAATACCACAGGAAGTCAGAATACAGCTGTTGGTTTAAATACACTGCTTAATAATACAACAGGTAGTTGCAATACCGGGATTGGTCGTGGGGCCCTGCAGAGTAACACGATAGGAAGTCAGAATACAGCTAGTGGTTATATGTCACTTAAAAGTAACACAACAGGTCAGTATAATACAGCTGTCGGTCATTGTTCTCTCTACAATAATACGAGTGGTACAAGTAATACAGCTATTGGTACATCCTCTCTCCGTAACAACACAACCGGTAATCAAAATACAGCTAATGGTTTAAGTTCTTTAATAAACAACACAACTGGAGCTAATAATACAGCTGTTGGTGCATGTTCTCTGTATTATAACACAATTGGTCTAAATAATACAGCTATTGGTAGAAGGTCCCTGTATAGCAACACAACAGGTTTAAACAATACAGCTGTTGGGACCCAAGCCTCGTATAACAACACAACAGGTATTTATAATGCATCCTTTGGAATAAACGCTTTATGTTCTAATTCTACTGGTAACACAAACACTGCTCTTGGTGCATATTCTTTAAGATGTAGTACTACCGCATGCGATAATACTGCTAGTGGTTACTATGCCTTAAACAAAAATACAACTGCAATAAGGAATTCG
>Ga0222718_10000768_pt1 | contig 33165 bp, 49 predicted proteins | sample C33_27DmetaG_FD_165045 | JGI IMG/M metagenome (GOLD analysis project Ga0222718, IMG submission 165045) | Estuarine water microbial communities from San Francisco Bay, California, United States - C33_27D | ecosystem: Environmental > Aquatic > Marine > Unclassified | place: USA: California...
CCGCTATGAAGCCGCCGACATCAACACCACCGGTCAGCAGGTTTGGGAACTGGCGGGTCAGTCCTCCGACCCCGGTGGAATCTACTACCTTGCCGCTACCTTTAGCGCAACTGGTGGCTCCGCTGGCGACATGGCCTTCATCATTGAGTATGTGGTGAACTAATCTGGTTGGGGCGGCTCTGGCCGCCCCTTCCTTCTCCTGCCGGGGGAAACGGCGTGGAATACAACAGTGATTTTAGGTATGACCTAAAGGTAGGGCAGGTAAGCGAAAAGCGGCTTGGTGAGTTATTGACCGACAAGACCATAGAGGTGAAAAGGGATTTTAGGGCTTCACAAACTGGCAGAGTGTTTGTGGAGTTTTTTTGTAGGGGTAAGCCATCTGGCATCTCTACAACAGAAGCAGATTTTTGGGCCTTTATGATTACTGACGAAACTGTGGTAATATTACCTACAAGGCGTTTGAAAAAACTTGTTAGGGAAGCAAAGAAGAAAGGGGATGTTGTCTCTGGCGGCGACAGTAATCTAAGTCAGGGCGCATTGGTAGAAATAGAGAGGCTTATGAGAGATGCCATCCGTTGTTGACATTTGTAATGAAGCTATGGACTTGCTTGGCGCAGGAACCATTACAGCACTAAGTGAGAACTCAAAGGAAGCGCGGATTTGTAATCGGCGTTTTTCTACTGTGCGTGACGCTGTTCTCCGGGCGCATCCTTGGAATGTAGCCATTACCAGAAAGTCTATTGCACAGGACGCTGACACACCGGCATTTGGCTTTAGCTACCAATATACTTTGCCAAACAACCCTTACTGCCTGCGGGTGCTGTCCTTCTTTGACGACCAGGTGGACAGCGAGATTGCTGCGTATGACACCCGGCTAATGTATAAGATTGAGGGCCGCAAAATCCTGTCAAACGAAAGCACCTGCAAGATTACTTACATTGGGCGTGTTACTGACACAGAGCAGTATGATTCCCTTCTTAGCAGCACTGTAGCGCATCGCTTGGCCGCAGAAACGGCCTATGCCCTAACAGGCAGCAATGGTGTTGCCCAACAAATGTTCCAACTGTATGAGTCCCGCTTGCGTGAGGCTCGTTCCATTGATGCAATGGAGGGGACACCAGACAAGCTACTCGCAGACGACTTCATTAATGTAAGGTTCTAAGATGGCCCGCGTTTCCACCATCATTACCAACTTCCAAGCTGGTGAACTCTCACCGCGTCTTGAGGGCCGCATTGACCTGCAAAAGTATAATGCAGGGGCGCAGACGCTACAGAATATGCTGGCCTTTCCCCAAGGTGGAATTACTCGCCGCCCTGGCACTTACTATGCTGGCTCGTCCAAGGATGGTGGCAAGGTTCGTCTGATTAACTTTGAATACAGTGACGAGCAGGCGTATGTGCTTGAGTTTGGCGCAAACTATATTCGCTTCTTCAAAGATGGCGGTATTCTGACCGAAGCAACAAAGTCCATCACCGGGGCGACTGCCGCTAATCCCGTTGTGATTACTGCCGCATCTCACGGCTATTCAAACGGCGACCGGGTGTATATTACCGGCGTGACCGGCATGACAGAGATTAATAACAGGGAGTTTACTGTAGCCAATGTCACTACTAATACCTTTGAACTTAGCGGCGTGGATGGTTCTGGTTTTTCTGCTTTTGTTTCTGGTGGCACTGTTGGTAAAATTGTCGAAGTAACCACCACATATAGCATAGATGACATATTTGAAATCAATCATGTCCAATCTGCTGATGTGCTTTACCTGGCGCATAAAGACCACGAGCCCGCAAAGCTGACCCGCACTACAGCCACCAGCTTTACTTTGACTGACATTGATTTCATTGACGGGCCTTGGCTGGACGAAAACGACACTGACACAACTATGTATGCCTCTGCCGCAACTGGCACCGGCATAACCATTACGGCTTCTGCGGATGTATTTAGCAGTGACGATGTGGGCCGTTATATTCGCTTCCGTGAAATCCTTGAGATTGCGCATGACGAATGGGCTGCCAGCACAAGCTACGCTGCAAATGCAACTGTCCGTTTTGCCGGGCATGTTTATAAGCAAGCAACTGGTAGCACCCAGACATCTGGGAATACTGCCCCCGTTCATCTTTCTGGCACAGAAACCTATGGTGCTATTGATTGGGAATATTTGCATGACGAGCATGGCCATGTAAGGATTACAGGTTTTACCAGCGCAACTGTTGTTACGGCGGATGTGCATGAAGACCAGTATGGTAATTCACGCCTTCCAGACAGTGCTGTTGGCTCTGCAAATGCCAACACCCGTTGGTCGCTAGGTGCCCTTGACGGAGACCAGGGCTTTCCTCGCGCTGTGGCTTTCTATGAGGAGCGTCTTTACTTTGCTGGAACACCGGGTCGGCCACAAACCATTTTTGGTTCAGTAACCGCCGACTTTGAAAACATGACCCCTGGCACACTGGATGACAGTGCAATCAACATCACGATTGCATCCGACCAAGTGAATGTCATCAAGCACATGATTCCGGGCCGCTTCTTGCAAGTGTTGACCAGCAGTTCAGAGTTTACCTTGTCTGGTGGCACAACCGGGCCTGTAACGCCAACAAATGTTAGTGTGCTGCGCGAAACCACATTTGGTTCATCTGATGTGCGCCCGCTGCGGGCTGGGGCAAGCACCATCCTGATTCAGAAGGGGCAAGAGAAGGTAAAGGAAATTACCTTTGACTTGGACACGGACGGGCTTGTTGGCCGCGACCTGACTATTCTGGCAGAGCATTTGGCTCGTGGCGGCTTGACCGACATGGTTTGGCAGCAGGAGCCAGAGCTTGTTCTTTGGTTTGTGCGGTCTGATGGCACCCTTGTTGGCCTGTCATACGACCCGGCAAACAATACGATTGGCTGGCACCAGCATCCGCTGGGCGGCACCGGCACTGTTGAGAGCATTACAGCAATCCCTAGCGGCGCAGAAGACCAAGTGTATTTGTCTGTAAAGCGCACCATCAACAGCGCGACTGTCCGTCATATTGTGTATATGAAGCCGGTGTATTTTGGCACGGATGTTTCAGATGCTTTTTATGTGGATTCCGGGCTGACATACGACAGCACCGCAACCGACACAATTAGCGGCCTCAACCACCTTGAGGGTGAGACTGTGCAGATTTTGGCAGATGGCTCGGCCCACGCAGACAAGACAGTAAGCGGCGGCAGCATTACGCTAGACCGGAACGCATCTACTGTGCATGTTGGCTACTCTTACACATCTCTTGTTGAAACCTTGCGTATTGAAGCTGGGGCAGACGATGGGGTGTCACAGGGCAAGATTAAGCGCATACACGGCGTAACTGTGCGCTTCATTGACACTGTTGGCGCAGAGGTTGGGCCAGACACCAGCAATCTTGACCGCATCCCGTTCCGTGACAGCAGCATGGCAATGGACACTGCGGTTCCTATGTTTGACGGAGACAAGGAAATATTTTTCCCATCTAGCTATGAGACAGATGCGCGGGCCGTTGTCAGGCAGACACAGCCCTTGCCCATGACTGTTTTGGCAATCATGCGCAGGAGCAACACATTTGATGCTTAGAGCTATTTGGATTATTATGGGTATACAAGGGTAAGCTGATGAATTTCTTGACTGCACTTTCTGCAATAGGCACTGTAGTTGGTTTCGCGGGCCAGCAAAAGGCGGCTCGTGCGGCTGAAGAAGCAGCTGAGTATAATGCGCGCATTGCTGCCGAAGAAGCTGTTTTGCTGCAACGCGCAAAGACCGCACAAGAGGTAAGACTTAGAGAAAGCTCCAAAAGACTTGCCTCTACCCAGCGTGTTGCGACAGCTGCATCTGGTATTGAAATCTCGGGCAATCCATTAGATGCAATAGCTCACACATACTTTTCTTTGGAGAGGGATGTGGCAACGCTGCAATATGCGGCCACGATTGAGCAAACTGCAAAACAAGCAGAAATAGATTTGACAAAACTACAAGGCAGGGCCAGTGCATCCGCACAAAGAGTAAACGCCTATTCTTCTTTGCTTGGTGGGGCCGTGTCAACCTACGAACTAAACCGCCGAATCACGACAGGAATGAGTTAATGCCAAGGATTCCTCTTTATAATCAAGGGCTTGGCCCATCTGTTCAAATGGCAACCGGCCAGCTTTCACCAAGGGCAAGCGCACAGGCTCTTGCCGCCCCGGGTCAGGCGATGGCTGGTCTTGGCCGCGTTATACAGCAAACGGCGCAAGTTGGCGCAACCTTTGAAATGGAAAGGCAGAAGCGCGAGGCGGAAGACTTGCAGCTGATTATGGACAGGAAGCTGAGTGAGCAGGCCAGCGACCTTAACAGGGATGGCACCCTAAGAGATGTGGACTCATACAGGTCTGCATTTGATGGCTTGCAGACAAAGCTGTTTTCAGATGTTGACGCAATGGAGAGGCTTAATGCCGGTCAGAAGCGCGCCATAAAAAGAGGGCTTACCGCAAAAGGAAATGTGTTGCGCGCCACTGGTTCAGAGCAGGCGCACGGCTTTTATTTGCAGGATGCGACAAACAACTTTGACGAATATGCCTCTGCTTCCCTAGCCGACCAAAGAGCAGGTTTTGGCTACGAAGAAGCCACTACCAATCTCTTAATAGAGGACTATACCCAAAAATATGAAAAGGCAGTGCAGGGAGGTCTGAAACCCGCCCTAAGTCCTCAGGAGTATACCTTTGAGGTTTTCAAAGACCAGGTGTCAGCCGCATCTATGGACAGAAGCAACACCCTTACAGACTTACAGCAGTTAGAACAGGAAATTATGAATGGGGATGGCAGGTTTAATCAGCTTAATTTAAGCAGCCGAAACGCCCTTGCAAGTCTGTTAAACAAAAGAATAAACTTTCTTACCAATGAGGGTGTTTCCGAGGCAAGGGCAAATTTTCTGGATGCTAATGCGTCTTTGATTAATGCAAAGACCGCAGAAGACCGCAAAAAGCATGCCGCAGATGCCTACAGTGCCGTAGGCTTTTTAGCTGCGTATGGCCAAGCAGACGAGGCAGCCAAACTGGACATGCAGCTTTCCGGGACATTTGCCGCCCTTGAAGCAGCAGACAGTGTTGTTTTTGGGGACTTAAACGCAATAAATGACGCATTAGAAAATGCTCGCCTGCGAACTGAAGAATTTGCGGGAACAGACAGGGCTGCCGAAGTAGCGTATGAGGAAATAAAAATACGAGAAGCACTGGCCGCCCAACAGCAGGCAAAACAAGAAGACCTTGCCCAATACGTTGTGAGTAATTACTTTAGAATAAATGGCGTTGAACCATCACAGGCGCAAGTGATTGACAAGCAGAGATTGATGGGCATACCCGAAGGCCAAAGAAAAGCCCTGACTAAAAACCAAGTAAACAGCGTCATTGACAGGGTAAACCAAGCGCAAAACGCCACTGAGGCAAGCGTTATACTTTCCAGCGTTGCTGAGTCTGACACATTAACGCCGGTTGTAATGCGCCAGCTTATTGGCTCCGGTTTGCCATTGGCTGCAAACTATGCTGCAAACCTGCCCACCAGCCCATCTTCATCAATGCTGTTAAATTCAGCCCGGCCTGATGCCATGAAAGTAACAGTCAGTGCGGGAATGAAAGACCAAGTGCGGTCAGCGGTAATACGGAACGATGTGGTGGACAAACACCTAAAAAGCAGCCTAGGTGCTTTTTACACAGACTTTAACAACAATGACATTGTTGGCTCCGCCTCCGACAATCCAGCAATGAATCAGTCCCGCGCTGCTCATGTTGACATGCTGGTAAACCTTTCCCTTTATATGATGCAGGAAAAGGGAGAAGTATTTGCCGGAGAAGGCAAGCTTAGCACAAGCGGCATTGAAGATTATGTGGAGCAGGCTGCAACTGTTCTTTCAGAGCGTTACGATTACATAGAGTCTTTTGAGAACCGGCAGACTACGCTGCGCATCCCCGCCTACCTGGCACCGCAAAAGAAACAGATTAGCACATCTTTGGCAAGAATTGCTGAGAACACTTTGGAAAGGGACTTTTATTACAGCAACCCTGTTTATGATGAAAATGACCCACGCCAGGCTTTGGAAAAAACAGATTATGTTAATCGCATAAAAGATGGCTATGGCTGGATTGCACATCAAGACGGAAAGTCTGCTTTCCTTGTTGATGACACTGGTGGCCTAGTGTTTAGGTCTGCCCTTGTTGAAGGTGTGGTTCAAGTTGTTCCGTTTAGGGTAACATTTGACGAAGCCTTCAAGGAATATGAAAAAATGCTTGTGGAGAAAAAGGCCGCTGAAAAACTGGCAGAACCATATTATGGTCAGATTGGTGGCTAATGGTTGACATATATTACCCAGAAATAAACGAGTCCAGCCAGCATGTTGGGACTTACTTTGACAGAACACCTGCTTCTACATCATCTGTTTTAGCAACAGAATTTGCAGAAGCAGCGACCGCTGGGACAAGGTATACCAGTGCGCTTGCGGGCAAAATTAAGAGCGAACTTACTGACGGTGACTTTCTTACCGCAGAAGAATACCGGGCAAGTGAGTATTTTCGTGAGGGCCAAGATGTTCCGGCTGATGGCATCCGTCTAAGCATTGCCAAAGCAAAGGCAGAATCATACGACCGGCAATACATTAGAGACCTTACTCTTTCCAGAGCCAGAAGCGGTCTTGGTTTGGGCACCGCCCGGGTGGGTGCATCCTTGCTGGGCAGCATATTTGACCCGGTGAATGTTGGGCTTGCTTTTACTGCCCCTGCTGTTGTTGGTCTAAATGCAGCGACTAGGGCCGCAGCGGTAGCCGCCACAGCCGGTATAGCGCAAAGGTTTGGCCCCACATCAGCGCGAGTGGTTGCGGGTGCGTCCGAGGCGGGCTTGGCAACACTGGCCTTTGAATCTGTTGCCTTACCGGCATCGGGCATACTGGACGAAGATTACACGCTGTTTGATTCCTTTGTGAACCTTACTGCCGGAGCCATTCTAGGCGGTGCGGTTACTGGCGTGGGCGGTAAGTTTTCAGAGGTGTTTCGCCGCGCAGAGCCGGAGACTGTTGTGCAAGCACTGCGGGCCTCTGTTGCAGACTTGGCAGATGGCAGGTCAGTAACTAGCGCAGAGCCAATCATAAACGCAGACCCCAAGATTGGGCCAAAAATCAAAGCTAGGGACGAAGTAACAGACCAGCGTTTTCGGTCTGGGGTTTCTGAAATAGGTGAAGTTGCGCCATTGGTAAGGCCGGAGAAAGTGAAAGCAAACCAATACCCGCCTATTATTCGCCGCGCCTTTCAGAAGAAGCCGAAGACCATCACGCAGTTTGTCAAAGACAGCGGGCGCATTGACCCTAATTCAGAGATGTCTGCGGATTTGAAGCAAAGGCTGGACAGAGGTTCATTTGGCGTAACAAAGAAGGGCGGTGTGCCGCTTGAGGACATGGCTCTGCGGGCGCAGGAAGCAGGGTTTTTTGTTGGCCGGACAGACACCTATGGCGACCGCGTAACATCACAACAGCTTATTGACTTGCTGGAATCTGACCAAGGCGGTGGGCTGGTGTTTAGCAGCATTGACCAAGATGCCCAAGATTACCTTGCGGCAGTAAAGCTGGCAGACGAGGTAAATGAACTTGGCATCAATTTAAAGGGCATGACAGACGAGGAATTGCTGCAAGAGATTGAGGTCAGGCAAAATGCCCTGACAGACCAAGAAAGGCTGGAGATTGAACGCTCCCAGGGGCCGGGGATTACGCGGCAGGAGTTTGATGATGAGGTAGCCCGCGTCCAGCAGGCATATACCGAGCAGGGTGACTTGGAAGAATTTACCCACCCGCAAGAAGAAATAGACATGCTGGCCAAGGAATACTTGCGCAAGACAGAGACAGACGATGCGCGTATTGGGGCCATAGATGCAGAGATTAACCAGCTAGAGGCCGAGGTTGCCGCACTGGCTAACAACAATGTCATTGATGATGAAACACTGCGCGAACTTGCGGAGTGGGATGCTGTTGTTGAAAGGTCTGACAACATGAAAGAAATAGCTGAAGCAGGCGCATATTGTGTAATGAGGTCAAGAAATGTCTGAATGTGTTGACTTGGTAATTAGCCTGGCTAAACAGCGCGGGCGGGAGGTTCCAGACGAAGAACTTGAGCTGCTGATTAAGAACTTTGAGGCCGAGAAAAAACGGCGTTCCATCAAGTCAGCCGATGACTTGTTGCTTGTTTTTGACATGGCGGACAAAAACACAATAGAAATGCGCTTGGCAGCAAGACAGGCAAAGCGCGAAGCGTTAATTAAGGCTGTTCGCCGCAACAACATCAATGCGCGCTTAGATGCTTACGATGGCAGTGATTATAATGGTTATTATACTCAACTGCTTGGCGAGTCAAAAATGAAGGCTGGCTCCCGTGACAGCGCAGAAAGCAAAAGCAAGGGAACCGAAGACCTGCTTTTCAACACACTGCTTAGAGCTTTGAACCAAAAGGACGGCCATTTGCAGAAGGTTTTGACTGACGGCAAGATTGACGCAGAAATATATGCCTATGCCTACGACAGAAACGCCAAGGTGAGCCAAGAGGCCAAAGACATACATGATGTTATTTACAACCATAGCAATGGCACAAGGGAGAGGGTAAATCGTGCAGGCGCATTTATTGGCGAAAGGGAAGACCACCTTGGGTTTTCTCAGTCTGCTCTGCATGGTTCAGACCAAATAAGAAAAGCTGGCCCGGTAACATACAAGGCGGATTTGCGGCGGTTGCTGCATGAAGACACCTTCAAGAACTTTACCAGCGAAACAGAAATCAACAAATACATTGATGACCTGTATAAAAGGTTTGTGACTGGCAAGCACTACCTTGTTGATGACGGGGCGCAGGATTTGGTTGGCAGGCCAAAGTCCATTAACCTGGCTAAGAAGTTGAGCCAAGCAAGGTCTCTGCATTTTAAGGACGGGGCTTCTGCATTTGAGTATGCCACAAAATATTCTGAAGGAACCATTTGGGACAAGCTGGCCAGCCGAATACAGCAAGATGCCCGCAAAATAACAATGCTTGAGATGTATGGCCCCAATCCGAAGGCCATGCACGAAGCAATCAAACTGGACATTGAGAAGCGTCTGTTTGACAAAGGCGAAGTCTTAACCGACATGAACAAAAAGGCGTTAGACGCGGCCTTTGCGAAAATGAACGGAGAGCTAGACATACCGGGTAATGTCAGCCTGGCAAGGGTCGGCTTCAATATTAGGGCTCTTGAAAATATGTCAAAGCTGGGCGGTGCTGTTCTTTCCGCCTTTTCGGATGTGGTGTTCAAAGGTGCCACACTTAACCGCCGCACAGACATTGGGTTTATGGGTTCGTATGGGCGGGCCCTTGAGGGGCTAATCAGCCGTGTTCCCAAAGCTGACCGAGAGCATGTTAGGTCAATGGCCGCAGTTTACCATGAGGCAGTTATTGGCTCTATGCACCTGCGGGCTGGTGCGCTTGATTCAATGCCTGGCCGCGTTTCAAGACTGCAAGAAACATTTTTTAAGTGGAGTCTTTTGCAGGGCTGGACAAACAAACACAAAGATGGCGTGGTAGAAGCTGTTGCGCATGACCTGGCGCGCTACAGAAATACTGCATTTGCAGAACTTCCCGAAAAAACGCGCCGCAACTTAGAGCTTCACAACATCACAGCTGATGAATGGTCTGTTGTTAGCAAGATGGAGACACAAGCTCCAGAAACAGGCAACCATTATGTGCTTGCCCCGCAAGTATATGACCTTGCAGATGATGCCATTGACCCGGTTATTGCAAGACAGCGCGGGACTACAGACATTACAGACAGCATGCGGATGCAGTTTAAGGACGAGTTTGCCACCAAAATACAGGGTCTTCTTTCTGACATAGCTGACGAAGGCGTGATTACACCTGGCCCCAGAGAACAGGTGGCAATGACTTTTGGCACACAGAAAGGCACATACCTTGGTGAGTTTTTGCGCTATGTCATGCAGTTTAAGTCCTTCCCCGTCACGGTAATTACCAAGCAAATGCTTCCGGCCTACTATGGTGCGGGAGGGGGACTGAAGGGGTTTGCCGCCTTGGCCCCGCTGATTGTTGCCACAACCATTTTTGGCTATTTGACTGGCGTGGCAAAGGACGCGCTAAAGGGCAGAAAGCCCAAAGACCCAAAGGCTTTGAAGACTTGGAAAGAGGCTTTGATTCGCGGCGGTGGCCTTGGCATTTACGGCGACTTCCTGTTCCAAGAATACAGCAAGTATGGGCGCAGCTTTCAAGAGACAGCCTTGGGCCCGGCGATTGGCACCTTCTCTGATGCCCTTGCCTTGGCGTATAAATCAGCCACACTTGACGCAGATGCGGGTGACTATTTCCGCTTCATTAAAGGCGTTACGCCATATTCAAATCTGTTCTACACAGAAATGGCCATGAATTACCTGCTGTTCTACAATTTTATGGAAGCAGCAGACCCAGGTTACTTGAGCAGAATGGAACGCGCCCGGCGGCGTGACTTTAACCAAGAATACTGGCTACCACCAACATCGGTGGCTAGGTGATGCTGGGCTTTTTATGATGCCCGGAATCGTGTATAAAGAAAAGGCAAGGAGCCTTAGATGACTGTTAGTTCAACGACCACAAAAAATAGCTACTCCGGCGATGGTTCCACCCACGAGTTCACTTATGGGTTCAAGATTACTGCGGCCAGCGAACTGAAAGTCATCATCCGCACCGACAGCACTGGCGCGGAAGCCGAGGAGTCCACCAACAATTATGTGATTACCGGGATTGACAGCGATTCTGGCGGCACTGTGCTGTTTAAGTATGACACTGGCAATCCAGCAGATGCCCATTACAGCACGACAGATTACCGGCCTCAGACGGGCGAGACTGTTCTGTTGAAGCGTAACCTGCCTTTGACGCAGACCACAGACTATACGCCAAACGACCCGTTCCCGGCAGAAGCCCACGAGGATGCGCTGGACAGGCTGACATTTATTGCCCAGCAGATTAACGAGCGTGTTGACCGGTCTGTTGTGTTCCCGGAATCTGACCCTGCAAATACAGCCATTCCAAACTCTGTTGACCGGGCAAACAAATACCTGGCTTTTGGCTCAGATGGCAGCGTGTCCGTTACTGCCGGGACAAGCAGCGACATTGTTGCGTCCACATTTGCACAGACTTTGCTTGATGACACGGATGCTGCAACTATGCGAACCACGCTGGGCCTTGGCTCATTGGCCACACAGGCAACTGTAGCCACAGCAAACATTGATGATGACGCAGTTACCAATGCCAAGCTGGCAGACAATGCTGTAAACACCGCACAAATTGCTGATGACGCGGTTACTGCTGCAAAGGTGGCAAGTGCATTGCAAACCTTACTGACACCGACTGGCTCACTGGTTCCGTTTGCAGGCACTAGCGCACCTACTGGCTGGCTTTTCTGTTACGGCCAAGCTGTTAGCCGGACGACTTATGTTGACCTATTTACGGCTCTTGGCACAACTTACGGCTCTGGCGATGGCAGCACCACCTTTAACCTGCCGGACTTGCGGGGCCGTGTTATTGCTGGCAAGGACGACATGGGCGGAGCCAGCGCAAATAGGCTGACAGACCAATCTGGTGGACTGAACGGCGACACGCTGGGTGACAGCGGCGGCTCTGAAACGCATACGCTGACAGAGGCACAGCTTCCGGCACATACGCACACTGTTAATAGTGTGACTGTTCAAGCTGGAACTTTCAGTGGAACTGAGGGTGGGGGAAGTTTTGGAGGCCCGTTCTACGCATCTGCTAGCGGTGTTGAGAGTGTAACTGTTAATGCAACAACGGGGACAACAGGCACGGGTGCCGCATCCCACACAGCCAGCCTTGCGAACACCGGCTCCGGCGCAGCACATAACAATGTGCAGCCGACATTTATTTTGAATTACATCATCAAGACTTAGGATTAGAACATGACTGTTTCAACGACCACAACAGCAGTTTCCGCAGCGGGTGATGGAAGCACCACGGACTTTACCTTTACCTTTGAGATTCTTGCTGCAAGCGACCTCAGGGTAATTGTAGTCACAGACAGCACTGGTGCAGAATCAGAGAAGACGCTTACCACTGACTATACTGTTGCTGGCGTTGGCCAGGTCAATGGCGGCACAGTGACATTCGTTACTGCCCCAGCATCCGGCGAGACTGTGCATATTAAGCGCGGTAACATGGCTCTGACACAGCCGACAAACTATACTCCTAATGACCCATTCCCTGCCGAAACGCATGAGAACGCGCTTGACCGTGTAGCCTTGCAAATACAGCAGATTAACGAAAAGCTGGGCCGGGCCATTGTGCGCTCTGAAACGGACTCCGCAAGTGCGCAGCTTCCTATTAATGAAACAATCAAGGGCAAGACACTTGCCTTTAATGAAACTACTGGTGCAGTAGAAGCCGGGCCAAGTGTCGCTGATGTTGGCACTGTTTCTGGTATAGCCGCAGACATAGCTACGCTGGCAGACATTGAAGATGGGACGGATGCCACAGATGCAATTCAGACAGTTGCAAGCATCTCTGGCAATGTTTCAACAGTTGCCGGGATTTCATCTGATGTAACCAATGTGTCAAATAATGCTGCAAATGTTTCCACAGTAGCGTCAGACTCAAGCAACATTGCTACCGTTTCCGGCAACATAAGCGATGTCAATACGGTTTCGTCCAACATCACCAGCGTAAATACAGTGGCAACAAACATTGCTGATGTAATTACGGTGGCCAATGATTTAAATGAAGCAATCTCTGAAGTAGAGACTGTTGCCAATGACTTGAATGAGGCCGTTTCTGAGATTGACACGGTAGCCGGTAGCATAAGTAATGTGGACACAGTTGGCACAAACATAGCCAACATCAATACGGTAGCTGGCATAAGCGGGAATGTAACAACGGTTGCTGGGATTAGCAGCAATGTTACGACAGTGGCGGGTGTTTCTGCTGATGTAACGACCGTGGCTGGCATCTCTGCCAATGTGACTACTGTTGCAGGCATTTCGTCTAATGTCAGCACGGTAGCTGGCATCTCCAGTGATGTCACGACTGTTGCTGGTGTTTCAGCAAATGTAACTACTGTTTCCACAGACATTACCAATGTGAACACGGTTGCCACAAACATTGCGGATGTCAATAACTTTGCCCTGACCTACCGGATTGCTGCGTCTGCTCCTGCGACCAGCCTGGACGAAGGCGACCTGTATTTTGACACTACGCAGAACAAGATGTTTGTGTATGACGGTTCCGCTTGGGTAACGGTTTCCCCGGACTTGGTTGCGGACACCACCCCGCAGCTGGGCGGCGACCTTGACCTGAATGGCAGCGACATAACTGGCACTGGCAACATAAACAATACAGGCACAATCACCACAGATGGGCTGACGGTTGATGGTAATATCGCTTTAAATGGCATCACGACTTTTACAGACAGTAATGTGCGTCTGGATTTGATGGAAAGCGACACCACAGATGTAAATAGCCGCCTTCAAAGTTCGTCTGGCTCAATGTTATTCAGGACGATAAATGATTCAAAAAGTTCTGCTACTACTCGAATGGAGATTAACAATTCCACTGGCGACATCTCGTTCTACGACAGCACAGGCGTGTCACAAAATTTCCTCTGGGACAGTTCAGCATCTCGCCTCACTCTGTCGTCATCAGACTACCATTTTGGCATCCAGCAGGGCGGCAATCAGGCGTGGTATTTGCGGGGTGTTTCAGATGGCAGCTTTAGGCTTCATCTAAATGGCACAGGCGACATTGTTACCGCTACTGCTAGCGGCATTGATGTCACAGGCAGTGTGACGGCTGATGGGCTGACTGTTGACACAAATACGCTTTATGTGGACAGCACCAATAACCGGGTCGGCATCGGCACTGCGAGTCCTAGTGCAAAAGCACATATCCAAACCGCTTCATCAGGCTCTTCGGTAGCTGGTTCTGGTGACGAATTGTTTGTTGAAGGCTCTGGTGACGCTGGGATTACAATCGGTGCTGGCAATACTAGCAAAGCAAGTTTGTTTTTTGCAGATAATGTCGATAATGCCGCAGGACGCATCAGATATGACCATTCTGACAATTCAATGCAATTTGGCACTAACGGACAAACAGAACGTATGCGCATCGACAGCAGTGGCAACTTGCTGGTGGGTGGCACAAGTGCAGCAGAAGCAGGTGCATTAACTGTTTATCCAACAGGTATTGTTCAAGCTAGAGTAATTGGTTCTAACGCTATCATAGCTGACAGAACCTCTACGGATGGTGAGATAATAGACCTCCGTCAAGACGGCACTACTGTAGGCTCGATTGGTGTTAGAAGCGGCAACCTACAAATAGGCACAGACGATGTTGGTCTTGAGTTTCACGACACAGACAACACGATTTACCCAGCTAATGTAACCACACAAGCACTACCAGACGGCACAATTAGTTTTGGTAGCGCAGCTTCACGCTTTAATAACCTCTACCTGTCTGGCACTGTTACGGCTGGTGAGTTTGTTGCGGATTCTGCTGGCAGTTTAGGCAACGACCAAATTATGCTGGACTTTTCAGCACCAGCAGGTCGTTTGCGTGTTAAAAATTCATCTGGCTCACCTGCCGCTAATATGGATTTTTACACCACAGACACGGGTGGCAACACTCGTATTCGTCAGCGTGTAGGCTATGGCGGCGACATCAGCTTCTACGACAGCACGGGCGTGACGCAGGGCTTGTTCTGGGACGCCTCCACACAGTCATTAGGGTTGGGGACTAGCAGCCCCACGGCAAAAATTCAGACTAATACTACATCTGCTGGTGCGGCAACTGTTGGTTTGTTCTTAAACAACGAATCAGACACTATTAACACTGAAGTTCGTTTAGCTTTTGCGGCAAACGCTAATAATGATATTGCAAGTAATCGTTATTCTTACATTTCTGCAATAAATACAAGTGGTGTTAATGGTCAGGCACTTTCTTTTGCAACCAATCAAACGGGGGCTTCTGCTGTAGAAGCAATGCGAATCTCTAGCAGCGGCGATGTGCTGGTGGGGGTGGAGGTAACTCCTGATGGTAGCGACACTGGCGTAGCTTTGATGGCAAACGGCAACTTCAACCAAACAAAAGGTTCAAATATGATGAACCTTTACAGGGGCGGGACTGGCAGTGTAGTCACATTTAGACAAGGCACTATTGGTGGTTCATTTACTAGCGTAGGAACAATCTCTGTTACAGGCTCGGCAACAGCCTATAACACATCTTCTGACTACCGCCTCAAGGAAAATGTAACGGCAGACTGGGATGCAACCACACGCTTGAAGCAACTGAACCCTGTGCGGTTCAACTTTATTGCCGACCCTGACACCACAGTGGATGGCTTCCTTGCACATGAGGTGCAGGACATCGTGCCAGAAGCAATCAGCGGCACGAAAGACGAAGTAGATGCAGATGGCAACGCAGTGATGCAGGGCATTGACCAGTCAAAGCTGGTTCCGCTGCTGGTGAAAACAATACAGGAACTTGAGGCAAGAATTGCCGCACTAGAAGCCAACTAAAGGAGCAAACCAATGGCTAACACATACAACTGGGACTTCCCGCAACTTGACACCGCCCCGGCAGAGGGCGGCTTGACCGATGTGGTCAAGACCATTCACTGGCGTTTTACGGCTGTCAGTGACACAGAGACCAATGCCGAAGGCGCACCGCTTTCTGTCTCTGCTTACGGCACGACCGGGGCAGGCGATGCTGACCCGGATGACTTCACGGACTTTGACAGCCTGACGCAGGACTGGTGCAAGGCACTGGTGCTGGCTGGTCTGGAAAAGACTGAAGAAGAACTGCAAGCAATGTTGGACAAGCAGATGAACAATTTGGTCAATCCGCCGATTGTGGGCAAAGTTCCAGCAGGGTGGTGACAATGACAGAAGAAGCCAAGACAACAGCAGACTTTGTTTTCGGGGGCGTTACCGTGGGTGCGTTCTTTGAGGCAATACCGGAGATTACTGCCCTGGTTGCTTTGTGTTGGTGGGCTGTCCGTCTGTATGAAACAGAGACCGTAAAGAAGCTGGTGAAGAAGCTGTGGCGGTAGATGGTTCATGTGTTCTTGTTGCTGGTTTATTTGGGCGTAGGTGACGACCGCCGGCAAGTCAGCAACACGATGTATTTTGAGAGTGTCATTGACTGCAATTATTTTGCGTCACAGGTGGCAAAAAGGTTTGGTAGCTATGGGAGCTTGGATGGCATAGACCCGCGTGACCGGGTGACTGCTTACTGTGTTCCCCAGCATGTGCAAAAAGGCAGCGTGGAGATTTACTAATGCTTGCAGAATTGGCCGCAGCAAACGCCGCTTTTTCCATTATAAAACAGGCAGTTAGCAATGGTCGTGACCTAGCAAATGCTGGCTCTGCCATTGCTGACTTTGTTGGTGCCAAAGAGGAGTTGCGCAAAAAAGGCGAGAAGAAGAAGCGCAGCCCCTTTGCTGGCGGTGGAGACCTAGAGGAGTTCATGGCTCTTGAGAAGATTAAGGAGCAAGAGGAACAGCTACGCGAGATGATGGTTTGGGCTGGTAGGCCGGGGATGTGGGCAGACTGGCAGAAGTTTCAGACTGAGGCCCGGAAGGCAAGACAAAAAGCAGAGGAAGCCAGGGCAAGAAGAAAAAAGAAGATTATAGAAATCAGCCTACTGACTGTGCTTGGAATACTTGGCCTGGGAATAATAGGCTTTATTGGCTGGTTCCTTTATATGGGAATGACAGGCAGATTGTGAGGGGCTATGAGTTCACAAAAACTTTTGGAATGGAAGATTATTCCGCGCCTGATGATGTTCGTTATGACCATCATGTATATTCGCGTTGTTGAGTGGGGTATGTCTTTGGAGGACATTACAACACAACAGAGCGCGATGGTCAGTGTGGTCAGCGGCGCGATGACAGGCGCATTTGCTGTATGGCTGGGAAGTGAGGCGAAAAAATGATTCAAGCATTAATACCGGCCCTGACGGAGTTAGCTGGCGGCTGGCTCAAGGGCAAGGCAGAGAAGGCAGCGGCAGAGACCAAGGCAAGGGTAGCCAAGGCAGAGGCCGAAGCCGAGGTAATGAAGGTCGCGGCTACGCATGAAGCTGGCTGGGAAAAGATTATGGCGCAGGCTTCTGGCGACAGCTGGAAGGACGAGGCGTGGACTATTCTGTTTATTATAATCATTGCAATGTGCTTCATCCCACCTTTACAGCCCTATGTAGAGCGTGGCTTTGCTGCATTGGAGACTACGCCTGACTGGTTCCAGTGGGCGATGTATGCCTCAATAGCGGCCAGCTTTGGCCTGCGCGGGATTAAAGGACTGAAGAAATGATTGACCAGCTACGCAAGGAATTGGAAGCAGACGAGGGCTGCAAGTATGAGATTTACCTTGACCATCTTGGCCTGCCCACCTTTGGCATTGGCCATCTGGTAACGAAGAACGACCCGGAACACGGCCAGCCGGTAGGAACGCCCGTGTCAGAGGAGCGTGTGCAGGAGGCTTTTGAGCAGGACATTGAGGTAACGCTGTCAGAGTGCCGCAAGCATTATAACGATTATTATAATGACCTGCCCGAAGAAGTGCAGCTTGTGTTGGCCAACATGATGTTCAATCTGGGCAGACCCCGGCTGTCAAAGTTTGTTTCTATGAAGCGTCACTTGGAGGCGCGTGACTGGAACAAGATGGCTGATGAAATGGTTGACTCAAGATGGTATAATCAGGTGACGAACCGGGCCGAAAGGCTGGTGCAGCGAATCAGGGCTATGGCAGATGCGTAAGTTTAAGAAGGTTCCCAAGGACAAGAAGACTGGCGTTCCCAAGAAATACCTTGCCGGAGCCAAGAAGCCTGGTGCCAAGGCCAAGGAGATTAAGTCCACCGCAGCCAAGTATAAGCGGGGGGAATACATCAACATCAAGAAAGTGAGCAAGAGCCGTGCCAGCCAAGCCAAGAAAAAAGCCCGCTAGAAAGCCGCTGTCAGCAGCAACGCAGACTTACTTGCGGAACCAAGCAGCTAAAAGCGGCAAATCATACAGCACACTGTCCGCAGTTTATAGGCGTGGACAGGGCGCATATTTGTCCTCCGGTTCCAGAAATGTTAGTATGGAGGCGTGGGCCAGAGGCCGGGTTCGCAGTTTCGTTACCGGCAAAGGTGGTGCGCGTAAAGCAGACGCAGACCTGTTGAGGAAAAGGAAAAAGTAATGCCATACTCAAAGTATTCACCAAAGCAAAAGAAGCTGGCTGCAATCGCACCGCCGCGTAAGAAAATCACAGGCGCAGACCTCAAGAAAGCCCGGCGCATGGGCGGTAAAAAGAAGAAGTAATGGCAAAGACACCGGCATGGCAGCGTAAGGCTGGCAAGAATCCAAAGGGCGGTCTCAATGAACGGGGCCGCAGGTCAGCTAAAGCGCAGGGCATGAATCTGAAACGCCCGGTCAAGTCCGGGGACAATCCCCGCCGTGCCAGCTTCCTTGCCAGAATGGGCGGGATGCCTGGCCCAGAGCGCAAGAACGGCAAGCCTACCCGGCTGTTGCTGTCCTTACGCGCCTGGGGCGCAAGCAGTAAGGCTGACGCAAAAAGAAAGGCCGCTGCAATCTCAAAGCGCAACAAGGCCAAGAAGAAAAAGTAGCCAAAGTAGCTACTCTATTCGCCATACCCTCCAGCCAGCCCCACCCGGTTCTTTCATTGACCGGTATTTCATGCCCTTGCCATACATGGAACGGCGCAGAGATTCAAACTCCCTGTGTGTAGTCACAGCCAAGCTGTCACCGATTTCCATGTCGTCAAGGAAGTCCCACTTACCCCGCCGTGATGGCGGAACCGGGATGCCCTTCTCCAGAATCATTTGACTTTCCTCTAATCTTGTCAAAGCAGTCTCCCTCATGTGCGTGGCAAAGTATTTGCCGGTTCCCATTGGCTACCCACTGACCCTTTAATAAGTCATGTGCTTTGCCGCACAGTTCACAGTTAATGAATTTTTGTTTGGCCGCCGCCTTGGTCTTCTTCCGGCCCTTTTCGAACCAAGCCATCTTCTTTCTCCATAGCTTCACTGGCAGCAGTAAGCAGGGCTTGAGCAAACCAAACGAATTGAATGGGGCGCATAGCTTTCCAGTATGACACCCCATCCACTACTACTAGCAATCCTTCCCTGCGGGGGATTACCAATACCTGGCTGTCCCTAGAAAGGGATGTCATCGTCCAGCTGGTCAGGCTTGACAACAGTGTCGGCCAGCTTCTTCATGCCGCCTTGGCTAATGCCATCACGGATGTCGTCACTGCCTTCATACTCTTTGACCATTGAGATGGTAACGCCCAGAGAGCCATCGTCATTTTCGTAGGCTTGGACGGAATAGTTCCCATCGGCCCGGAGATGGATGTCACCTGGTGCGCCGTTCTTAAATGGCTTCCAGTTTGCATTGCCATACTTGGCCTGACCCTTGCCGTTGGTATTCGGCCAGATTCGCATGGTTGTAAGTTTTTCATAATTTCTAGCCATTGCCTTTTAACTCCTTCTCACGCTTGGCAAACATAGAATGAAACTGCTTATACACATCCTCATTCGTCTTCTTAAGTTCGTTCAACACGCCCTTATTCTTACTCCACAAGGCAGTGACCTCGCCGACCATATTGGTCTGGTCAATCTCCTTACGCAGAGTTTGGTATAGGTAGCGCACACTGTCCATATTGTCATCGGGGGGTGGAGAAGACGACTGCTCGTTTTGGGGAACAGGTTGGAGGGAGGAATCGGAACCTGGAGCAGCCGCCTTCTTTTCTGATGATGCCACAGTTTTGCGCTGAACACCATCCATTTCATTTGCTGATGCGTATTCGCCACCAGCTAATCCAATACTTGCCAAGGCCCGGCCAATCGCCGAAGTCTCTGCATTTTCCAGCGCAGAAGTTTGGTTAACATGGCCCTGACCGCGTATTTCTTCAGCATAGCCAGAGCCTATTGTCCGTCCTTCTATGTCAAGTATTCGTGCTTTTACCACAACACGCTGGCCATCGTCCACAGCAATCTCTGTGTCCACACCCAACTCCAAACCGAAGGTGCGCCGAAACGCCTCCATCCGGTGGACGACTTGCGTATATTTCTTGCCGCCGCGTTGTGCTATGCCGTGAGACTTGTGCAGTTCGGCTGACAAGTCCATAGCGTCCAATAGTTTATTTGCCATTGTCTCCCTCTCTGTCAAAAGACTGATTCAACAGGTTGATGATTAGTGTTGTTACCTGCTCCAGCTTGTTCACCTGGTCTTGTAAGTCATAAACAGCCTCTTGCAGACTGTCTAGTGACTGTGTATGTTCGCGTTCCACCTCTGTCACTTCACCCTCCAAACGCGCACACCGCCCTTAACCACTCGCATACTGGAGCGCATGCCCTTCTCATAAAAGGCAGAGTAAAGACAGTGCGCTTCCTTCTTGTCTTTGAGCAGAACGCTGTTACCGACCTTCATCTCACTAGCCAGTTGCTTCCAGACTGCGCCTCGGTTCTTTCTAAGATTGGGCATAGGGAAGTTTGTCTCAATCTGTGGAAAGTCGTCTTCAATCTTATACATATTATTCATCGCCAAGCCTCCTTTGCGATTCTCAGGATTTCGGGGCCGTGTCGCCCCGCCAGTTGGCCGAAGTCGGGATTGACCAGGCCGAATAGGTTTTCCCAGCTTTGGTCTGCGGCGCGTAACAGGTTTTGTTGGACAAGCCAGCGGCGTTCTATTTCCGCATACACCTTTTCCAGATTGTCCTCGCGCAGAGCCATGCAGTTATGCTGGTCAGCTATGTTCCAGCCAGCCGGGGTTACAAATAGAAGTGCTGGCGCAAGCCCTGTTGCCTTCCAATACACAGCTTGCTGTGCCACTTGGTAGTCTGTGGGTTCAGTTTTGGGCTTTGGGCTGCGCCAGGTGCGGCTTCCGTCTTTACGGGGAGGATTGCGTAAGGGGAAGCTGCATTTCAAATCAATCATCTTGTCCGTGCCGTGGTAGTCAATAAACATAATGACCGGCACATCCAGCTTTTCGGGCTGCATACGGATTTCGTATTCGCCTTCTATGTCAAAGCCGCCAAAGTAGTTTTGTAGGCCGGCAACAGCGAAGGCTGCCATCTCCGGGATGCACTCCCGAAACTCGCGGTATTCTTCCATGTCTTTACCGCCATCCCAATCGCGGGGCTGGTAGGTCATAAACTCGGCCAGTCCTTTTGTGACTGCCTTGCCTAGTTCCATGCCGCCCTTGCGTCCATTGATTGGGCTGTAATCGTCAAGCCCTAGGTGCAAGTCCGTAATCTCTTGCACAATCTGCCCGGCTCTGGGCCTAGCCGCAAAGGGAAAGTTCATCTTGTATTCTTTGCGCAAATACAGCTTCAGAATATGCTCGTCCATCGTCTGGATTGCGCCAGAGTAACTTGCGTGGTAGCTTCCAAAGAAGCGGCGGTAGTCGGGTAATGATTCCTGTTCCATAGTCCCTGAATACACATAAGCAACAGGACTGTCAACTAATTATGTTTATTATTTTTGAGCCAGATGATGCGCTGCCTTGCCCGTTCTGCGAGGGTAAGGGTGAGTATATGCAGGACTTCCGGGTGCATGACCGGGAAAAGGGCTGGTATGTAGTCAGCCGTTTGATGGAGTGCCCGGAATGTCAAGGCCAGGGCGTAAAAACTTTTTTCATTATTGAAACGGAGGAAGAAGATGAGGGACTGGAGGGGCCACCAATTAACGATTTTTAGGTATGGTGATTTTAATCGTGAAGCACCAAAGGGCTGGACAAAGCGGCCTATGCTGGGGCATCACGGGGAAAGCGGTTATTGTATTTTGGAGAAGGACGCTATGACAAACGGACGGGCCAAGGGCCATAACTTTGAACGCCAGCTGTGTCGTATGATTGAGGATGAATTGGGCTTTGAGGTCCACCGGGATTTGATGCAATACGCCCAGAAGGACAGGGGAGACATTATCGGCGTGCCTGGCTGGACGATTGAGGCCAAGCGGTATTCGGCAGACAGGGGAACGGGCGGCAACTACAAGCCGGAATGGTGGTCCCAGGTGTGTGATTCCAGTTCGCTTGCCGGCACGGAGCCGGTTTTGATTTACAAGTATGACCGGCAGCCAATCAAGTGTGTGGTGTTTCTGTCCAGCATAAATCCCGCATATATGGAAAAGGACAACACAGCAACCATAACATTTGAAACTTGGTGTATGCTTGTCCGTGAAAGTTTGGTATGATTTTATAGGGTGATGTCTGTTGGGCCTATCCGTGGCTTATGGTTCAACAGCATCGCTCTTTTTTATTGCCCTATTGCCAGCTGCTAAAAAATATGCTACTTGATTCTCATTGTTACGCGGCAATGACAATGTATTACATTGTTACATAGCTATGTTCATTGCCTTACATTGCTTACATACTATATTATTTATAAATAAAAAACATTGTATGGAAACATACATTGTTACATAGCTATGCTTTTTACATAGCTATGTAAGCAATGTGTCAGCGTTTTATTCTTCCCCGCTTGGGAAATTGCCATAGTCCAGGCCGCCGGCCGGTCCGTTTGATGTCGTCCTAGTGACTCGCCCGTTCCGGTCAAAGCTATTCGCTGCTGGGTCATCATCAAAGCCATCATCAATCAGCTTGTCCCATTTCTCCAGCCCATCAGCCGCTTGGTTGCAGCCTACCCGGTAGAAGCGGCCCGTGCCTCTCGGCTCATACGCCGCCTTGTTTCGCTTTACTTCTGCCATGTTGCAGCCTCCAGTTCGATTGCCCTAATAGCTAACTCAACGGGCCTTGGTATGCTAATCTCTCCGGCCTCATAGTATTTGATGGTGCGGATGGACAGCCCCAGCCGGTCGGCTAGTGTCTGCTGTGTCAGCATCATCTTTGCGCGTGTGTTTTTCAGTTCGTTTGATGTCATCGCTCTGTTCCCCAGATTTCCTTTTTAGCCACAAGTTCGGGCTGTGTTGATTCCAAGATTTCGGCTATGTGGTAGGATTGCAAAGCATCATCCCATTGGCTCACAAGATGCTGCGCCCTTGCTCTCGCTTCGTCCAGCGTGTCGTGCAGGTCCCAGTCCTCTGTGTAGCTTGGCCGGCCTGCGTTGTCATAGGTTCTTACCGTGTAGATTACTACATACATTCTTCTTCTCCTTCTATGCTATAGCCGGGCCGAATCTCCTTAAAATGCCCGTCCTGTTCGTTTTGCTCATAACCTGCCCGGTATTCGTCCAGCTGTTCAGCTGTCCAGTCTCCCCGGCAGAGTGTAAAGGGCCGCCCATAGTAGCTGTCAGCTCGGCCTTGTTCGTATGGTGTCTTCATATTACCTCCTTATTCGCGTTTTAAGCCCCGTTACAGGGCAGGAAAGGGCCGGGCTGGTAGGTTACCTGCTCCGGCCCCTGTTTGGTCGTTGTGTGGGCCTTATTCTGCAAGCATTATTTCTTGCAAATTTTGCTTCGCATATTCCAGACATTCAGCCCCGTATTCTGCCCTGATTTTTTTTCTGGCTTTAAGGGTGAGGCCATTCTTTGCGCTATAACTAAGCTGGGGCAGGTGCCCGTCCATGAAATGAGCGCATATTTCCAAGTCGGTGTAATCTTTCCCGTTGATTCTGAAAACCTCATCAGGGACAGAAAAAACAACGCTACAGGTTTCTGGGGTAAGCAAGCCCAGCCGGACTTGAAAAGTTTTTTCGTTGATTGTTGTTTGCATCTAGTCTCCTCCTTATTTTGCAATCAATGCCCACCAGGTGAACCTTACGCTGTCCTCTACTCCAAAAATCCAGAGTAAATCCATCCATCCAAGTATGCTGCCAGCTATGAACACATAGCCAGCGGCCTCTAATGCGCTCCTAATCATGCCAAGGCCTCCCGAATCTCACGGGCTACCTTGTCGGCCCGGGCTGCTATTTCGCGCAGGTTGTTTGCCAGCCATTCAATCCGGGCCTGTTTCAGCTGTTCCAGATTGTCGGCTGCAAATTGCAGGGCGGCAGATTCAAACATTTCGCAGGCCTTTTTGTGGGCTGCATCTGACAAGCCCTGCCCATAGTTTTTGTCCATAATTGAATCAGTCTGCCGCTTGGCCGTAATGTATAGTCTGGGCAGCTGCGCGTCTTCCTGATGGTATTTGACCGTAATCTGTATGTCGGTATAACTCACGCCGTTAATGACTAGCGTCTGCTGGTCCCCAGAAGAAAAGCACACCTCCGAATACATGGCCGGCTTTTTTATGAGGTTCATCTTGTCGGCTATGTCCTGCTTTATTCGGTCGCCATAGCTAAAGTCCCGAAAGGTAAAATAGCCGTTGTCCTTTGGCACAAAAGCCACTGCAAAGCCTATGCCGTGAATTTTGAAGCTGTCATGTCTGTTTTCCATTGTTCCGATTCCTCTCTTGTTGTGGGCAGTCATTGCCCCTTGGTGAGACATTGGGGCAGGTATTGCCCCGCTGTCAAGTATTTATTAACGGGTTGCCATCCAGCGCGCCATATACCGGCAAAAGAATGCGCGCTCTAGTCGCTTGTATTTGGTCGGCTTGCCGCCACGGTATTGGTCTAGCCATTTGCGGCCATTGCGGTCTGTGCGCTGGTAACGCCGCACAAGCCAGCAATGGATGGACAGGTAGCGGTCTGCATCTTTGTTCATGGTCTCGCCTCCTTTTCTTTTCTTTGCTTCATTGCCCGGCCCAGCAATTCTAGGCCTTGGTCGCTAATTTTTTTCAATTCTCTTTCGGCCTTTTCCGGCTCGTCCTTTTGTATAAAATGCAGCGTCATTTTTAAGCTATGGAAGTCTTGCTGTTTCATGTTCTTTGCCTCCTAAAAAAGATTAAGCTGGGTTGCTGCCGCTGTATGCGGCGCGGTCTCCCGGAATAACGCCGGGAATAGGGTTGTCGGGGCTGGCCCCTGCTGCTGCCGCTTGGGCTGCTGCTTGGGCAGCAAGTCTGCTGCTGGGACTTCTTTTGAGGCCATGGCGTGCTTAAACGGGTTGTTAATCAGCCAAACCTTTTTGACGCGCTTGCGGCGGCCCCAAAACTCGGCAATGGGTTTCTTGCCCTCTTGGTCAATGGCCTCTCCGTTCATGATTGTTTGAACATGGCCGCTAGTAGTGACCATATAGACCTTGCCATGCTGGGCAGCCTTTTTACAAAATGATTCCAGATTGCCGGAAAATTCCAGCAAGGTTGCATCCAGTCCCAGCTTTTCCAATGCCTTTTGCTGATGCGCGGTGGAAGTCCTGCCGCGCCATTGCTTGGCCCGGTAGTGGGAATCAATCTGTTTCCAAATATTCCAAGCCCGGGCAAAGCTGCTGCCCGCGCATATAGCGGTTGCGGTTACGCCGCAATTCGGGCCCGGTCTCTGGTCGTCTGGGTTTTTGAAGTATTCTTGCATGGTCTTTGCCTCCCGGTGGTGAGCAGCCGTTAAGCTGCCCATATTTTTTCTTGCAGTTTTTCGTTATAGCGTGCAGCGCATTTCAAAAGGGTCTCACTCAGGACCTCATGGCATCCAGCCAGCTGCGCTGCTTCCTCGGCCATTGCTGCATAAAAATCCAGCATTTCAAGGTCTATTTCTTCCTTGTGAAGCTCCAGTTTCCAATCAGCGTGCCACATAAGCAGAAATTGCAGCTGCTCTGTTTTGTTTGTTTCCTGTGTCATGGTTCCGTTCCTCTGTATGTTATGGGCAAGCATTGCCCCCGTGTCTCTGTATATGGGGCAAGCCTTGCACATGGTCAAGGGGAAAATGGGGAAAAAGTGAATAAAAATGCAAAAGCATTGAAAACAAAGGAAAGTTTTTTTCTGGGCAGGTGTTGTGCCAGGCGTTGTAGCGTTATGGTGTTGTGGTGTTGTTGGATGGTTTTGTATGTTTATGCACTGACAAAGTAGACAATCCCGCGCGGCAATGTATATATAGAGAGACAGGCCCAGCTTGCCGGGCAGTGTTGCGGACTTGTCACAGTGTTGCAAATTTGCAACGGTCATAGCTGGCAGGCAGAGGGGGGGTCTGTTTGCGACCGACACCCCCGCGCGCACGGTGCGTCATTTATGTATGTTAATAGACTGTTAGCGACACACAATGAAAATAACCAAAGACCGAACCAACCAAATCATAGAGATGCTCCAAGACGGGCATAGCCTCGTTCACTGTTGCAAGTCCGTTGGCATTTCCCGTGCTGGCTTATACAAGCGCATGAACACTGATGTGGAGTTAGAGTCCGCAATCCGTGGCGCGCAAGCGCGGGCAGCGGAGAAGGCATTGGAGGAGCTTGACGAGCTTTACGGCGATGCGTTGCATGGCCGCAAGAAGTATGACCCGAACATACTGCGGGACTATGCGCATCATGTGCGCTGGCGGGTGCAGAAGATTATACCAGAGCGTTTTGGCGACCAGAAGAACCGGGCTGGCGTTGAGGTCAGTGACGGAACTGTTCGTATTCTGTGGGAGACTGACTAATGTTGAATATTATTTTATTCCTTTCCTAGGGGGCGGAATATTGGAATATTTTAGCTGTTGGAGACTGATTGATGACGATTGCTGACTTTGACCCGCAGAACTTTGGCAGGCACTATGAGGAACCACCTTTTATGTTGCATTTCCAGTTTAAGGATGGCGGTAAGGTATGCCGGTATATTCTGGTTGAGGAGATTGACGCACGGGACATAAAGGGGCGTAGCAAGCAGAAGGCTGGTGAAGTGGGGAAGACGCAGAAAGAAATCTGGCAGAGTTACCACCAGCAGGAATAGGAGACCGGCATGTTTGAATGGATTATTGTATTTTGTATAGCTGCTGACCTTAATGGCAATCCTGTTAATAGATGCTTTGGGATGGAAAGCGGAGTCCAGTTTCAGACGAAGGTTGAGTGCCGTGTTGCTGCGCAGAGCAGGGTAGATTGGGTAATGAAGCAGTTAGTTATGCAGAACCCTAATACAAGCCCTGTGGTCACAGGCGTGTGCGGGGAATCTAAAAGGGGTATTTAGTGGTAGATGTAAAAATCCCATACAAGCCGCGTCCTTTGCAGAAAGACATGCACAAGGAGTTAAGAAGGTGGAATGTGCTTGTGATGCACAGACGCTTTGGCAAGACTGTCTGGGCCGTTAATCAGCTAATAAAGACCTGTCTAACTTGTCCCCTGCCTAGACCGCGCACGGCCTTTGTTGCTCCTACCTTTACGCAGGCAAAGAGGATTGCTTGGGATTATGTCAAGCATTATGCCAGTCCGATTCCCGGCGTTCAGTTTAATGAAACAGAACTGCGGTGTGACTTTCCCAACGGGGGGAGATTAATGCTGTTGTCTGCTGAAAACCCGGATGCCCTTCGTGGTATTTACCTGGACGAGTGTATTTTTGATGAATTTGGGATGCAGAACCCAAGGGTGTGGGGGGAAGTTGTTAGACCTGCACTTTCTGACAGACAGGGCAGTGCTTGTTTTCTTGGCACGCCGGCCGGTCACAACCATTTTTATGACTTGTTAGAGACTGCTAAATCACAGATTGAAGAAGGTTCTGAAGACTGGTTTTACAAGATTTGCAAGGCCAGCGAGACAGAGATTGTCAGGGAAGAAGAACTGAAGGCTGCCAAGGCGCAGATGACCCCGGAGCAGTATGACCAAGAATACGAGTGTTCCTTTACTGCCGCTATTATTGGCGCGTATTACGGAAAGCTGCTGGCGGATGCTGACGACCAAGGCCGCATTAGCCGCGTTCCCTACGACCCGACCCTCCCGGTGCATACAGCTTGGGATTTGGGTATTAACGACTCCACAGCCATCTGGTTTGCGCAGACCTTTCCCGGCGGGGCAGTAAATGTTATTGATTATTATGAGAGCAGTGGCGTGGGGCTAAATCACTACGCTGATGTTCTGAATAAGAAGGACTACACTTACGGCGACCATTTGGCACCGCACGACATTGAGGTGCGGGAGCTTGGTTCGGGTAAAAGTAGGTTGGAAACTGCCTACTCGCTTGGAATCAAGTTTCGTGTTATACCTAGGATGAAGGTAGCCGATGGAATAAACGCGGCAAGGATGTTGGTGCCGAAATGTTATTTTGACCGCGACAAGTGTGCTACCGGCTTGGACATGTTGAGGCAATACAGGCAGGAATGGGATGAACGGAAAAAAGTTTTTAGAGACCACCCGCGTCATGATTTCACGAGCCATGCTGCGGATGCGTTTAGGTATTTGGCTACTGGGCTGGAGAATAGGCAAAGAATGGTTCGTCCTCCGCAACAAATGGCAGTCAACGATTACAATCCGTTTCAGCTTTAGGAAAGACAAATGAGCATATTTGATTCAATAGAGTTTGGCATAGGTAGCGGAAAGCAGGCCCAGCAGGAAAGGCAGCGTTCAGTCCAAAACATACAGCGCAGAAGTGAGGTTATAGAGCAAGAGGTAGAAGAAAGACCCATCCTTGCTCCGGGGGCTTTGATGCTGGGAGCCCTTCAGTCTGGCATTGGCGGTCAGACAAGGGAAAGTATGATTAAAGCACTAGAGAGGGGCGGCACTCCTGTTCGTGATGAACGCGGTATGACTGTTGGTGTTGTAAGAAGGGGTGCTGGAGTTTTTGGCGGTGATGATTATGTTGGTCGCCCTGATTACAATCCGATTGCTGCCAGGGTTAATAGAATGACGGGCACTGGCGACCAGTTCCCTATGTTTGAAGAAAGAGGCGGCGTAATTAGGGCTCGCGCTTTAACGGCCACAGAACGCGCAATGAGTCCCGGCCAAGACGAGCCCGCCAGAACTATGATGGGTGCAGCACCACCGGCACCACCACCCCCGGCCACTACTGGCGTAACAGGAGCCCCGGAGCTAGACGCAGCTGCCGCAGCGGCTCGGGCAGAAGAACAAGTGCGGATGCAACGCTCTCGGCGCAGGGGGCGCACTGCAACGATTGTTGGCGGGCTTTTAGATGACGCTCCCGCCTCTGGTCAGGCTCCAACATTGTTAGGTTGATTATGGAACAGCATGCTAAAATATTGGTCAAACGCTTTGAGGAACTAAAAGCAAAGCGCGACAACTGGAACACGCATTACCAAGAACTTGCGGATTATATGTTGCCCCGCAAGGCTGACATCGTAAAGAAGCGGTCTCGTGGCGAGAAACGCATGGAAATGATTTACGATGGCACGGCTTTGCAAGCTGTTGACCTTCTGGCTTCCAGCCTACACGGCATGCTTACCTCCGGCGCATCCCCTTGGTTTCATCTGGACATCAAGGACTCCGACATAAACCGGGATGATGATGTGCGCGAATGGCTGCAAAACACCAGCATGCGCATGATTCAAGCCTTTAACCAGTCAAACTTTGAGACTGAAATACACGAGATGTATGTTGACCTGGTTGTGTTTGGCACGGGCTGTATGTTCTGCGAAATGTCAGATGGTGACTTGCGGTTTAGCACCAGGCATATTTCCGAATATTATGTGACCGAAGACCGGTTCGGCGTGGTAAATGCGGTCTACAGGCTGTATGAGTCCACAGCATCCCAAGCCATTGCTAGGTTTGGCGAGGAGAATGTCAGCGAACACATCCGCAAGACATTTGAGAAGAACCCGGATGACATGGTTGAGATTTTGCACATCGTGCTGCCAAACGAAGACCGGGACGCTACCAAGATTGACAACAAGAATATGCCATATTCATCCGTCTATATTTGCAAGAAGACGGGCATGATTATGCTTGAAGGTGGCTTCAATGAGATGCCGTATGTGGTTCCGCGTTTCTTGAAAGCAACCGGTGAGATTATGGGGCGGTCGCCGGCCATGACCGCCCTACCAGATGTCAAGATGATTAACCTGATGTCCAAGACAATTATTGAAGCGGCACAGAAGATGATTAACCCGCCGCTGCTGGTTCCTGATGATGGCTTCTTGCTGCCTATTCGCACCCAGCCTGGCGGCCTTAACTTCTACCGGTCTGGCTCACGCGACACCATTACCCCGCTGAATACAGGCGCAAACATCAACATTGGTCTGGAGATGGAGAACCAGCGCAGACAAGCTATTCGCTCTGCCTTCTTTGTTGACCAGCTGTTGATTGGCGGTGGGCCAAACATGACTGCAACAGAAGTGATTGGCAGGCAGGAAGAACGCATGAGGGTCATTGGCCCTGTGCTGGGCAGATTGATGAATGAAATGCTGCGCCCACTGATTGACCGCGTATTTGCCCTGATGTTGCGGGAGCAAATGCTGGCACAGCCACCAGAAATGCTGCAAGGCCGGAATGTTGAGATTGAATATGTCTCACCGCTGGCTCGTGCGCAAAAGTCCAACAGCCTTAACAACACTATGCGGGCGTTGGAAATCCTTATGCCGCTGTCTCAATCCCTACCCGTTGGCGACCATATTGACCCAGACGGACTGGTGAGGCATGTTACCGATGCTCTCGGTGTTCCCAAGACTACGCTGCGTTCCCAGCGTGAAATCAATCAAGCACGGGAAGCCAGAGCGCAACAGGAAGCAATGATGCAGCAACGGCAGCAGGAACAAGAAGATGTCTATACCGCCGCCCAAGCTGCACAAGCAGTTAGGATGGTTGGAGAGTAATGGAAGAAATAGACAAACTCCGCGCGATGTATAAAGAAACCTTTGACTCCACAAATGGACAGAAGGTTCTTTACGACCTTGAAGCCCGCTGTAACTGGCGGTCTTTAAGCTATGTGGCTGGCGATGCCAAGGCCACAGCTTTTGAGGAGGGTAAAAGAGCAGTCATCCTCCACATCCACAACATGCTGACAGAGGAGTAATTATGTCAGAAGCAGCAATCGAACAGGTAGACCAGCCTACCGAAGCACCGCTGTTGGAAACACCAGCGGATGTAGCGCAAGGCGGTTCTGGTAACGATTTTCTAAGCACAATACCAGAAGAATTGCGTGAACACCCAAGCCTTTCCCCAATCAAAGATGTTGAAAACCTAGCTCGTTCCTATGTGAACGCGCAGCGTCTTATTGGTGCAGACAAGATTCCGATGCCGGTCAACCCGACAGAAGAAGACCTTGACCGCATTTACGGCAGACTGGGCCGACCAGAAACGCCGGATGGTTACGAAATAGCTGTTGATGGGAATGTGATTACAGAAGATGCCGCCAAATCTTACGCCGATGTTGCGCACAAACTCCGGCTCTCGCCGGAACAAGCGAATGGTGTTTTGGAATACTATAAAAGCCTCACGCAACAAGGTGCGGAAACGGCAGCGCAGAATGAGCAATTTGCCCGCGAACAAGTGGAAACAGAACTTCGTAAGGAATGGGGTCAAGCGTTTGAGCAAAAACTCTCTGCGGCCAAAACTGTGGTGCAAGACTTTGCAACGCCTGAAATTTTGGAAATGAAGCTGGCAGATGGCACGATGGTCGGCAACCATCCCGATTTCATCAAAGCATTTGCAAACATGGCGGATTTCCGGCATAGTGTAACCAGTGAAGACACAATCTCTGACAGTCCTTCTAGCCGTGCTATGACACCAAAGGAGGCGCAAGCCGAGATTGATGCCATCATGAACGACAAATCGCATCCTTATTGGGATGCAAAAGCACCTGGCAGGCAAACCGCCATTGACCGGGTGTCAGAATTGATGGGCATGGTTCATGGATGAACTTGAAAGAGTCCATGCCCGGATGGATTGTTTGAGGATTGCGTTAGAGTTTGGAACTCAACGCGATGTTCTTGACCCAGCCCGACTAGCCGACAGGTATTGGGAATGGGTCACTAGGGGTAGCGAGGCAACTCGTCCCGCAGACAACCGGAAAGACGGTGGCCAGACGCAGGCCAAAAAGGCGAGGAGCGTCCGAAAGGGTAGCGCACTGACACTGAACCAAATGTAACTGTGAAAACAAGGAGTTAGACTTATGTCTACGCAAGTGACCACAGCATTTGTTCAGCAGTATTCTGCAAATGTGCAGATGCTTTCACAGCAGATGGGTTCCCGTCTGCGTGATGCAGTGCGCATTGAGAATGTTGTTGGCAAAAATGCTTTCATCGACCAAATCGGTGCTGCGACTGCTGCCCTGCGCACCAGCCGCCATGCCGACACCCCGCAGATGGACACTCCGCATGCTCGCCGCCGGCTGTCTCTGGCTGACTACGAGTATGCTGACCTGATTGATGACCAGGACAAAGTTCGTATGCTGATTGACCCGACTTCATCCTACGCTCGTGCAGCTGCCGCTGCTATGGGCCGTGCAATGGATGATGTCATCATCACCGCCGCTACCGGCACTGCAAGCACCGGCGAGACTGGTTCGGGCAGCGCATCACTGGATGCAACCGCCAACTCTGTTGGTTCTGCTTCATCCAACGATGGCCTGACCATTGCAAAGCTGCGTGAAGCCAAGCGTAAGATGGACTTGCTGGATGTTGACCCGTCCATCAATCGTTACATCGCGGTTGGTCCCAAGCAGATTGAAGACCTGCTCGGCACTACTGAAGTGACCAGCAGCGACTTCAACACCATCAAAGCACTGGTTCAGGGCGATGTTGACACCTTCATGGGCTTCAACTTCATCATGACCAACCGGCTGTCCATTGATGCCAATGACATCCGCAAGTGTTTCGCTTGGGCTGAAGATGGTTTGACCCTTGGTGTTGGCAAGGACATCAATGCTCGTATTGATGAACGCGCCGACAAGGGCTATTCAACCCAGGTTTATTACTGCATGAGCATCGGCGCGGTGCGCATGGAAGAAGCCAAGGTTGTTCAAATCTTCTGTGACGAAACCCCTGACTAAGAGGAGCTAAGAGATGACAACGAAGAACTCCGACCTCATTGCCAATCTTGAGGCTCTCCCGCAGGTCGCCAGCAACGCTCAAGAGCTTGGTGGCGTAAAGCGTATTGCACAGGGCAATGTTGCATTGGCCGCTGGTGACAGCACCGATGACGACATTGTGATGCTTGCGCCGATTCCAACTCATGCTACTGTGACTTCTGTTCGCGTAGGCTCCGACAATCTGGGTGGCACATGCACCTTTAATGTTGGCTTCTACACTGACGGGGGCGTGGTTGTTGATGAAGATGCGCTGGCAACTGATGTTGCTGACGCAGCAGGTCTGGCGGAACTCCGCTATGAAGCCGCCGACATCAACACCACCGGTCAGCAGGTTTGGGAACTGGCGGGTCAGTCCTCCGACCCCGGTGGAATCTACTACCTTGCCGCTACCTTTAGCGCAACTGGTGGCTCCGCTGGTGACATGGCCTTCATCATTGAGTATGTG
>Ga0222718_10000769_pt1 | contig 33134 bp, 28 predicted proteins | sample C33_27DmetaG_FD_165045 | JGI IMG/M metagenome (GOLD analysis project Ga0222718, IMG submission 165045) | Estuarine water microbial communities from San Francisco Bay, California, United States - C33_27D | ecosystem: Environmental > Aquatic > Marine > Unclassified | place: USA: California...
GTTCGATTCTGCCTCTGGCCACAAAATGAAAATTGAAATATCAGACAAACTGTTTTTTTTATTTGCAATAGTATTACTCGGAATAGTAGTTTTTAACCCATCATCAATAGCATATGTTCTACCTCTCATTGGATGGGTAGTTCTAGTATTTTATAATAATTGGCGAAAAACTAATAATTAAAAAGATTGCACAAACATTACACTGCTCACTTCTAAAGCCTGTTTTATTTACCGCTCACTGCGATATAGAGCCTGTGTATAACGAGCGTAAAATCAAACAGAATGAGGTAAACTGATACAAGGTCAAATGGTTTGCCTCTATCTGAAAAACAAGGGGTCGGCAGTTCGATTCTGCCTCTGGCCACCACTAGCTGTAGCGTTTTTTCTAATTAGTTTTCTAAAATATCAAAACTGTGGCAGAAACTGTGGCATAAAACTAAAATAATCAATATGAAAAAAGTTTTACTTCTATTATTACTTTTGATTGTTGCTTGTGGAGGTTCTAGTGAAGAAACTGTTGTTGAAGAGACAACAACAACTACTACTATTCAAGACACTACAACAACTACTACTATTCAAGACACTACAACCACTACTGTTCCACCAGCACCTACAGTTGATTTCAATATTGTAGAGATATATAACACAAAACTAGGTACTGACCTCTGTAGTGATGCAACAGAGATAGACACAACATCAGAACCTTGTTTGAAACAATATAGAGATAACTTAGAAAAGGTCTTTAGTTATGCTGAAAACTTAGAGACATATATATCTGAACTAAATACATACCTTGAATCCTATCCATCAGCAATGACAGAGGAATATACATCTTTATTCCAATTTGTAAATGATGAATATCAAGCAGTACCTGAGATATATGGACTAGTTACTAGCAAATATATAGAGAGATTCGGTGGGAAGCCAACAATTTCGTTACCAATATTTAGTAACCCAGAGAATTTATCAGTAAATTGTACTGTTGATGGAAAATTTGACTACTCAGAAAATCTTAAGAGTGCTCAATTGACTTATGCAAACAATACGGGAGAAATAATTTCATTTAATACTAATGACCTAAGAGGTTTCAATAAGTACTTGAAAAATACTGGAGGTACTTTTTACCTTTTACAATCTTCAGTTACAAACTACTTAGATGAAACTTTTGAACAAAGTAATAATTTGGAAAATAGTTTTTTCATTGAGCATTTATTTAACAGGGTATCCAGGATTAAAATGCCAGAAGGAAGCTTTAATGTTGGTGACAATTTTGAAATTATTGTCAATATAGAGCCTGTAAGCCCAGTTACTGAAGCTCACTTTCTATTTGCTGATAGATATACCAAGTTATTTTATGGACCTTACAACATCAAAACAAATTTAACTAATCAAAACGAAATTATTTTTTATTTTACAATAGTTGGAAGTCCAAGTGAGCAGACTTATGATTCCATCAATACAAAAGATTCTAGATTTGGGATATATTTCGAACCAAATTCTGAATATTTTTATTATGGTTCAGTGAATTTATTTAGTGAATTAAGTCAAAGAGCAACTTCAAGGTATTATTCACCAGTTCAGGACTATATTATTGATTTTCCGACAAAATGTGGAAATACTAATAGCTATGAATTAAGAAATGTATTTGACTATGAAAATTTAAAAATTTTCTTAAATTACTAACTAATCAATTACTTCTTAAAAAGCAAAACTGTGACAGAAACTGGGACATAGCTATATGAAAAACCAAATTAACACTGGAGTTGTTTTCTTAAAACTTTCTACCTACCTGTTAGAAAAGAAAAGATAAATAAAATTACTAAAACACCTGTAGTCATAAAAGAGGTTGATATCTTACCTTTCCAGTAAATAGCTAATAGTGACAGTAAAGCTACTGCACCTAATACAAAAAATGTGTTCATTAACATTATTTTAATTCATATCTGAAAAACAAGGGGTCGGCAGTTCGATTCTGCCTCTGGCCACAAATTGAACATATAGTACACCTTGTTGTACTCGTTTTGTTTAGAATTATTATTTTTCGAACATAATCACTGGATAACTAACGATTATATGAAAATAGTTTATCCAACAGTATTGAATTACAAATTATTAAATTAGGTATAAAGTTATGAAGGTATCTAAATCCTGAATCTCCAGGATTATAAGGGTCAACATACATATATAAAATTAGAATAAGAAATACCGAAATTACCATTGTTAGGATAGTTATATTTATAAATATTTGTTCATGAGCTACTAATTTATGATTAAACCCCAAAATAACTAAGAAAATAAAAATAAGGATTAGAACATTTAAATTGTTATCCTTAAATAAAATTAAAAATATTGAACCTAATTTATTTAGTTGAAAGAGCATTACTCTTTCTGTTAACGAGGTATTTATATAACCATCGAGAAGTTTTGTAGAATTCAAAATAATTCTATAGTTAAAAAAGTTGATAAGAAAAGGAAGACAAAGGATAGCAATTTTACTCAAAGTTAAATTTTGTCTTTTGTACATTATAAAGATTGCTACAGGAAAAATTATTATGCTTGCAAAATATTTTGAAAACCATAAAGTAGAAAGCACTAATACTGAAAAAGGTGAGTGTTTTAATAAATTTACAAAATACAAGGTAAGGGTACAGTAAAGGTATCCAGTAACTCCTTCGCCATATGTAGAAAGAAAAAATACATGTGACCACCATGTTGAACAGAAAGAAATAATTAAAAAAAGCGATATTGATAAAAATTTAATTTTTAAATCAATCCTTAATTCAGAAATTAAGTAAATAATTAAATAAAAGAAACACAATGAAATAGATATTAAAAAAACATTATCGAAATGATTTGATGTAAATGTTTGAATAGTAGATTTTATATGTGGTATTAAAAGTGTTTTACCTGCTTCATTTTTAAAGGTATTATTCGAAATTGCAAATGCTAAATTGTTATTAAGTATATTTTGTTGAGAAGGAAACCAAAAATAAATTTCATCTGGAAGTAGCTGATTTATATCTAATCTTTGAATTGCTAGAATTTTTACAAGCATATATTTTAAAAACAAATAAATTATTCCAATATAGGCAAAGTATCTTAAATTCTTTTTTTTCTTTAAATATGAAATTAATAAAATTATTAAATTAAAAATTAAAAAGTTTACTCTAAAACTGAAATTTTGAGTTAAAAACAAAAAATAAAAATCATAAATATAGAAGCAAATAAAAAATATTGAGATACCAGATGATACAAAGCTTGTTTCGAATAATTTCTGAAAAATTTTCCCATAATTTATTAAAATTATCGAAATGAAAAAAGAATAAATAAAATCGCTGTAATTAGGTAAGTAATAAAATAAATCTAAATGTTCATTAATGTTGAAAAATTTAGACAAGAAGTTCAATAAGATTAATGTAATTAATATGAGTACAAATATTTTGTTAAATTTTTTTTCTAATTTTAAAATTTTTCTCTTATCCCTTCCACTATATTTTAAATTAAATTTAATTATTTTAAATTAAATTTAATTATTTTAAATTAAAAACTTCCTGAAATCTTAAAACTGTGACTGGCTAACTATTTAATTGTGAGTTATTTACCGTTCACTGAGATATAGAGCCTGTGTATAACGAGCGTAAAATCAAACTAAATAAGTTATACTTAGCTCAGGTCAAATGGTTTGCCCTTACCTGAAAAACAAGGGGTCGGCAGTTCGATTCTGCCTCTGGCCACTTATAAACATACGTATAATTGCTTACTTTACTTTTAATTAAAAATATAATTTAATATATATTTACCGTACTCATTAGCAGCATGTCTTGAAAAATGTAGAGAATCAAATGTAGTTAGATACAGGTTTTTACTATCTTTGAAATAGATCGGACATTTTTCATCGTAACAAAATTCTTCAACAACGCTTAAATAGTTATAGCCATATTTGTTTGAGAGTTCTTTAATTTTTTCTTCTGTTCTAAACATATTGTTTACTAAAAAAGAAGAATTGTATTCATCAATTTCATAATTTAGTAAAGTAATTCTAGAAACATATCTTGGTAATGAGCCTTTCCAAGTAATGGGATTACCGAGAATCAGTATTTCAAAATTATTTAACTTACCCAAACTCTCAAATAATAAAACTTCGGATGGTTTCTCTATTTTTAGAATCGAGTCCAACTTGTCCAAGTTGTTGAAATTGAAAGATAAAATTATTTGATCATAGTAATTTGTTTCAATATGAAAAAGTATTTCTTCATAACTTTTTATACACTTCTCTACCCCATATTTTTCTTGTTTATAAATGTATTTAGTAAAAAATGGCAAACAACTTGTTACACCTAAGTACGATACAGAGGTGTTTTTTGGAATATTTTGTTTTACTCCATAGTAAGTATTTTGCGATGTGCTATCTCCAACAACTAAAATATTGAAGTAATTAGGATTGCGGGCTTCGGTACAATATTCAAAATCAAAATTTTGATTAGGTGTCTCAATCATACATTTTGTGTGGTTCCTACCATCTGAAGTAGATTGAACGACTATATTATCAGCTAACTCATTACTATTTAGTCCATAAATTGGAATACGTGAAAAATAAATTAAAACACTAGAAATAATTAATATAATGAAAATTAAATTTTTAAATTTTAAAAAACTTAATTTTCTAAAAGGTTGTTCAATTAAGCTATATGAAACTTTAGCTAATAATATAGATAATATAGTTGCTAAATAGTAACTAATGTTTCCAAAAATTAAAAATCTGTAATCTAAATAAAAGTAACTTACTAAAGCAAATATTGGATAATGTATTAAATAAAGACTGTAGCTAATTTTTCCTAGATTATATATAAACCCCTTCGAGAGAATATTATTTATAATATTTTTTTCATTACTCTTAATAATCAAAAATGATGACCCAATTACGGGTACGAGAGTAGTTATTCCAGGATGGTTATTGTTACCATCAAAAATAATAAAAGAAAAAATAATCATTAAAAGTCCTATTAAGCTCAAATTAATTTTTTTAAATTTTTCTTCATGAATAAAGTTAAGAAGCACACCAATTAGTAATTCCCAAACTCTGGTGTGCAGCCAATAAAAATTTGTTGTAGCTATACAGTTTGCATTTGGACATTCAAACGGTAAATTATAAAAATTACTTTGGAATCCATAAAAAAAACTGAGTAGAGCAAGAAGTAATAGCCATTTCTTTTTATTATTTTTTTTAAAAATAATAAAAAATAATGGAAGTAAAAAGTAAAACTGCTCTTCTATTCCCAAAGACCATGTATGTGCAAGTGGCTTGATAACAATTTCATTTGAAAAATAATTTGTGGTTTTCCAAAAAAATAGATTTGATGTGAATGAAATAACCCAAGGTACTGACTGTTGAAATTCATATATGTCATTAGGTAGATAAAAAATAAAAATTATTACATAACTTAGAGAAATACAAAAAAGTAAAGCTGGTAATATTCTTCTTATCCTTTTTTCATAGAAAAGTTTTAAGGAAAAATTATCTTCAGAGATTTCTTTTATTATTATTTTTCCAATTAGAAATCCACTTATAACAAAAAAAACATCCACTCCAAAAAATCCACCTGCAAAGTAGTTAATTTTTGCGTGGTATGCTAAAACAGCGATAATAGAAATACCTCTTAGACCTGTAATTGCCGGTATGTATTTGTTCATATTGAATTAATTTTTAAATTTAACCTTAAAAATTCATCCACGGTGGACTTCCAGATTTAAACAGGGTATTCATATTTAGATACTCCCTATATGTATCCATAGGTTCAAAGTAACCATCGTGATTATATGCAGACAGTTCACCATCAGAAGCTAAATTATTCAAAGGAGTTGATTCTAGAATAGATTGGTTATCAAGATATTCAAGAAATTTATTATTGAATACCATAAAACCAATGTTTACAAACCCTTGGAGTTTAGGTTTTTCAACAAATTTTTCAACTAAATTTTGATTGTTGAACTCAACCAATCCAAATCTGGAAGTAGGATTAGTAACAGTCATAGTTCCTATAGTTTTCTGAGAAAAGTGAAAGTCGATTAATTTATTAATATTTACATTTGCTAAACCGTCACCATAAGTAACAATAAAGTTTTCATCTAGTTTATCAGCAACCTTCTTTACTCTTCCACCGGTTTGAGTTTCATTTCCAGTAAAAACTACCTCAACATTCTGATTATCTTTATAATATTCTCTAATTTTTTCCTCAAGATAACCCGTGCATACTATAAACCGAAATTCTCCAAAGTGATTAAATATTTTCATCAAGTGATCTAAAACTGGAATATTTCCAATTTTTACCATGGGTTTAGGAAGGTCTTCAGTCATTTCTCGCATACGGGTTCCTTTTCCTCCAGCGAGCAATACAATTTGATTTACCTTACTCATATGATTTGAGTATATAACAGATTATTAATTAAGAAATCAATATCCAAACCTATCAAAATGAATGTTTACTCAATAAGGAAAGGTAGTATTAATCTATGAATACTTCTGCAGTCATAGTTTCCGGATCAACTGGATTTATAGGTAGAAAACTAGTCAACAATCTTACCGATAAAAATTTATTTTTTATTAAAAGAAGAAATAAAAGCAATTATTCTATTTGCAACTTACAAAATCAAAAATTGGAAGACTTCCAAGATATAACATTAGTTCATCTAGCAACATATTTTTCTAAAGACATAAACAAGGAAAGACAAATTTACAAAGGCAATATAGAGTTTGGCTTAGATCTTCTAAAAAGATTAGAAAATTATAATTTAAAAAAAATAATTTATACAAATACTATGTTTAATTTTTATGCTGATCAAAAAATTAGAGAACTGTACTACACACAAACAAAAAAAGAGTTTTCTAGCATTTTAGAAAATTTTATAAGAGATAAAAATATAATTAGTGAAGAAATTTTTTTAGATAATACCTACGGAGAGGCAGATGAAAGAAAAAAAATTATTCCATTTATTATCAAGAGTATTGTAAACGAAGAACCTAATCCAGTTAAAAATCCGACTGCCTTTATTAATTTGCTACATGTAGATGATGTGACCAAAAGATTAGAATTGGCAATTAGTTCAAGAGACTCAGGAAGAAGTTCATTTGTTGAAGATAGGATGACTAATATTGCTTCAATATACGAATTTTTACTTAATTATTATAGGTTTAAGTTAAAAGATTCTAATATTTTAGTCTTTGCTAAAAATGATTATTTACCAAATTTTCCTGAAATTAACTGTAAAGGGATAAAAAAATCGAATTTTGAAAATGAATTAGTTAAGTGTTTTGATGAAAGGTAAAAAAGTGATTTTTAGATTTATGTCAACTTTATTGATTAATATATTATTAAATGATTTTTAAAAATTATTCCAAATCACTGCAAGATGTACAAGTTGCAGAAGGAGTCTTTTTTGAAGACGAAAGGGGTTCATTAAAAAAAACGATGTATTCTAAATCATTAATAGAGCATATGGGAAACATATCAGAAGTTTTATGTACGACATCAAAATTAAATGTTATAAGAGGTCTTCACTATCAGGTTGAGCCAAATGAACTTAAAAAATTTATTACATGTGTTAGTGGAGAAATTTTAGATGTTTTTCTTGATATTAGAAAAGATTCACCTACGTTTGGAAAGTTTGGAGCTATCAGGCTAACTTCTGGTGACAGTAAAGCAGTTCTAATTCCTGAGGGTTTTGCGCATGGTTTCTCGACCCTGACAAATCATTCAGTTGTGGTTTATTTACAATCTGGAGATTTTGATAAGAATACAGATAGATCAATAAACCCCTTAAGTATTGGTGTAGATTGGGGTGTTGTTGAGCCTATCATCTCTGAAAAAGATTTGAATGCAAGACAATTTAAAGATTTAAAGTTTAATGATTAAGGAGAAAATCAAATGATTTCACCTGGAGCAAAAATAGATTTAATCACTATAAATACTCTCAATCCCAAAGGGGGTGTAAGAGCTTTAGAATACTCCAAAAAATATTTCAAGTTTAATAGAACGATATTATTCTCTCATAAAAATCCAGCAAATAATAAGTTTGAGTTTATTGAAACACCAAAATTTAATGATATAACTGACTACAGTAATTATATTTTATGTCTAAAAAATATAATTAATTCAGATTACGTACTAATTGTTCAAGAGGACGGCTTTATTATAAACCCCAACAATTGGGATGATAAATTTTTGGATTATGACTATATTGGTGCACCATGGCCTACGTCAAGAAAATGGCTTAGAAGGTGGGATAAATATGGAAAAGATGTATCTTCTAAAATATCAAAAAATATTAAACATAATAATGTGGGTAATGGTGGATTTAGTCTAAGGAGTAGAAAATTTTTAGAATATTCATCAATTTTTGATGATTGTATTGGGTTATCCGAAGATATATTCTTGTCTTTATATAATTTTGATATAGCCAAAAAATACGGCATCAAATTTGCTTCTAAAAGAGATGCTCTAAAGTTTTCGAGTGAAACTCCATTAGGTAAGATTCTCTACAACAGAGAAAAGAAGAATGGTGTAATTGACGTTAATAAACATTTTGGATGGCATGGAAAAAAATTTAAAAATTCAGAAGCACTTATAAATCTTAAATTTTAATCTGAGTAATTAATAATTTCATTTATAACACTATTTAATTTTTGAGGATTTATTCTTACATCATCAAATAAAACATCTGATCCAGGATCAGATGTTTCTCTTTCCATATAAAAGTAATTTAGATTTAGGTCTGAAGCTTGTGAGAAAAATGCATTTTTGTAAAGATCATTCGGATCTCTTATATCTAAAATATTGGCTTTTTCATTCATGAATGTCATATTTGCCAGTCCCGAACCATGATTTCCTGCTAAAATCTCGACATCATTCATTATTTTAATTTTTTCAGAAATGCTGAAATTTTTAAAATCAATTATATGAAAATTGTATTTATCCAAAATAGGTTTTATTTCTTCCATATTATAAACATTACGTCTAGAGGCACCTCTATCAATCCAGATTCTTTTCATAGGAGTCTTTTCACTTTGAAAATTGTTTATTTCTTCTCCGAGCCTATTTACTGACTCTTTTTTAAATTGCATTAATATCTCTTTGTTAAAGTTACCTGGTCTTGCGGGAAAAGTTGTAGTCAATAAATTATAAATTAGGTATTTTTTGTTTTGTTCCAGTATTTCGTACTCAATATCAAAAAAAACAAAGATATCTATGATCCACTCTAGATTTAAATTTTCAGGAATCAATATTTTGTAACCCGATCGATACTCTTCAGGTATCATGATTAATCTACACATAGTGTCATTTAAAAAATGACCATAAACATGAGATTTATTGTCTAATACCCAAATACAGGTTTCAAGTTCTATTGGTGATCCCGATGTTAAAATATATTTGATAATGTCTTTTAACCTATCTGTTATCTTTAATTTTCCAAAATTTGTATATTTTGAAAATTGTAAAAATCCCGAATATTTATAGAGACTTTGATTCAGATAAATTGCTTTTTTGATATTTACCAAATAGCTGTTGGGAATTTCTCTCTCTAGCTCTCTCTTAAAAAGTATTAAGTCCTCTTGTTTTAAATTTACAGGTAAAGATCTGTATGATGTGTGCTTCTTAAATAGTAATTTTTTCATAATTTTCATAATTTTAATAATTTAAATAATTTTAAACTACAAACAGAATATATACTTGATATGCAAAAGAAATAAAAAATAATGAATAATTATAAAAATAAGCTTACTGTATTTGTAAACGATCTCTTTAAAGTTTCAAAAATTATAAAGATTAAAAAGAAGAAAAGAAAAATTGTTCTTATCGTTATAATAAACAATTTATTAGTTGCTTTAGACATCGTTATAATATTATATTTTTCAAATCTTCTTTCGAGTGTAACTAATTTTCAAGATCAATTAATTACGAGCCTATTAGAAATGACTTATTTATTACCGTTATTTATTTTTATTAGGTTCTATCTAATATATATTGAAAAAGTTGTAATTACTTCTTTCCAACAACAAATCGAAAAAAGTTTAAAAACAAATATGCTATCTAAAATATTTGAAAAGGCAAATTTTTCAACTGCAGATGCATATTTCTATGTAAATGAACTAACACGGCAAGTAAGTTCATTTTATTCAGTCCTTTCAATATTTTTGGGTAGTTTTGTTCAGATATTAGCTTTCCTAATCTATCTGTCGATTACAAATTTTGAAATAGTAATAATCTTTTTTATTGGAGGTGTATTACTTTTTATACCTACGATATATTTAACAAAGCTTGGAAGAAAGTATGCGCACATTTCTTATGTCCAGCAACAAGAAATATCAAATGAAATTGAAAAAGTTTTAGACAACATGTTTTTAATAAAAATAGTAAAAAGAGTAAATCAAGAAATTATAAGTTTTACTAACAATATTGACATATATTTTAGTGCAAGGTTAAAAGATATTAAGGCGGGTACTTTAAACTCTATTTTGCCAAATTTCTTAACAACATTTTTCTTATCTATATTTGTTCTGGTGTTGAATGTCTCAAAATATTTAACTCTTGATTTTATTGGAATATTATTACGACTTTTTCAGGCATTGGGAAATGTAAACAAAAACTTACATTTGGTTTCAGCATTTCATGTTTATTTAGAAAAACTATATAATTTGGAAATTGATACAAACAAATCTTCAGTAATTAATAAATTGAAAGTAGACACTTCACTTAATCATGCCGTAGTTTTTAAAGATGTTTCATTTAAGTATTTCAATGCATCAGAGAATACTTTTGAAAATTTAAATTTAACCATTGCAAAAAATAAGCACACAATAATCACAGGGCCAAATGGATCAGGTAAAAGTACGCTAGTAGGACTTGTAGCTGGATTGCTTTCACCAAATAATGGCAATATAAAATCATTTTCCAGCAAAATGGGTTATGTAAGCTCAACCCCTTTAATACTTAAGAAAACTCTCAAGGAAAATATTTTGTACGGCAGCAATGAAAAAGTAGAAGATGAAACTATGATTGATTTAGTTAGAAAATTTAAATTATATGAAAATGTTGATGAGATAGATTTACATAAAACAATAAGTAATAAAGTCTTATCTATGGGTCAGATGCAGAAAATTTCATTTATTAGAGCTCTTTTAGGAAGTAAAGAAATATTAATTCTTGATGAATCAACAGCCAATTTAGACATCAGTACTCAAAAATTTATCAATAATATTTTACAAAACCTTAAAATGACTATCATAAATTCTACCCACTCAGAAATGGGAGATATTGATTATGATCACCACATTGCTATTCGTTTTGATGGTGATAAAAAATTCGTTGAGAAAATTATATAACTTATAAGTTTATGAAGAAAATATTAATAATTCACAATAATTATAGAGATACGGGTGGTGAAGATATTGCAGTTAAAAATGAACTAGAATTCCTTAGTGTTAACTTTAAGACTCTTTTTGTTGAGGAGTCAAATAAAAGTCTAAATATTTTTGATATATGCTCAATTATGTTATTTAATATGAACTTAAGGTTTCTTTTTAAAATAAGAAAAAATGTCTCAGTTTTTAAACCTGATTTTATCTACATTCACAATACATGGTTTATAATTACCCCTTTTATAATAAAATATCTCTCTTATAAGGGTATTAAAGTAGTAATCAAACTTCATAATTTTAGATATTTCTGCTCATCGTCTCTTCTGAAAGATAGACATCTTGTCTCTAATTCATTTTGCAGGGCATGTGGTCTAAATTTTTCTAAAAAATCAGTATTTAACAAATATTTTGAGAATTCATATTTTAAATCCATGTTGTTGTGGAGACAGAACCGTGTACTAGTAAATTCATTAAAAAACGATTTAAATTTGACTATTTTTGTACTTACTACTTTTCATAAAAATTTTATTATATCTTTCTTAGGGATTGAAGAAAACAAAGTTGTTGTAGTCCCAAATTACATGAGTCAAACAGAAGGGATAACTAAAAATAAAAAAATAAATCAAATAACTTATGCTGGGAGAGTCAGTAACGAGAAAGGAGTTGAAACTTTAATTCGAGCATTTAACTCAATCAATAAGGATGATTATATATTAAATATTATTGGAGGCGGCCCTGAATTAATTAGACTACAAAAGTTGTACGCCGATTCTACAATATTGTTTCACGGTCAGTTAAGCAACCTACAAGCATTAAAAATAATTTCTGAATCAAATCTAGTTATTTCATGTACTAATTTATACGAAGGACAGCCGACACTTTTATGCGAAGCAGTCTTTATGAAAATACCAATAATATTTCCCAAGTCTGGAGGGATAGAAGAATTTTTTACTGAGGATAATGAACTTGCGTATGAATTCAACATAAACGAAACAGATTCAATAGAAATTATTGCAAAAAAGCTTAATTTAGGAATTACAAACAATTTTAAAGATTTAGCTCAAAGAAACCTAGACAAGCTTAACAAGGTGCTTGATAAGGACAAAATCTTAAATGCATTCACAGAGATAGCAAGTGGATAAGTGAATAATAGGCCACTAATTTCAATAATAATCTCAGTATTTAATGATGAAAAAAATATTGAGTGGTCTATAAAAAGTTTATTAAATCAAACATATGAAAATATAGAGATATGTATCATAGATGATGGATCTACAGATGATACCTACAGCATTTGTAGCAGATTAAATCAACAAAGTAAAAAAATAAAATTATTTCAAAACAAAACCAACCAAGGGCTAACAAAATCATTAAATTTTTTAATTGAAAAATCTTCTGGTGAGTTTATAGCAAGACATGATTCCGATGACTTTAGTCATGCAGATAGAATCCAAACCCAATATCAATATCTAAAGAGGAAACAACTAAAAGTTTGTACCACTAGAGCATCAAGAATGGATACAGGTAAAAAAATTCCTGGGATCAGCTATTTTATTCCTCAAAAAATTTCAATTAATTTTAAAAACCCCTTTATTCATGGAACACTATTAATCGAAAAAAAATTACTAACAAATATTGGAAATTACAACTCTTATTTCAAATATTCTCAGGATTACATGTTATTTGCCACACTGATCAAATCAAAGGTTAAAATAGGGAAAGTCAACAAAGTTTTATATGATCTAAATATGGATAATAATTTATCAAAAAATTATAAGACGGAGCAGCAACACTTCGCAAATTTAGTTAAAAAATACTTAAGAGAGTCATTTTGGAATTAGATAATAAAAAATTGAAAGTATGTATTTCCTCAAAAATTATAAATGGTCCATACGGCGGGGGAAATTTATTTGTAATTAACTTAAAAAAATATCTTATGGATAAAGGACATAACGTTGTACACACACTTGAAGATTCTGACATAGATATTATTCTTTTAATTAACCCACTATTTGACTCTGCGACATATACTTTCAGCTATTTACAAGCTTACAACTACTCAAAACACATCAATCCAAAATCTAGAATTATCTTAAGGGTAAATGAATGTGATGAGAGAAAAAATACAACACATGTAAATAAACAAATAAGTAATGCGATACGCTTTGCTGATAGAACAATATTTGTAAGCAATTGGTTAAAGTCACTATATGAAAATAAAAAAATTAGTTTTGAAAATTCAGATGTAATCATGAGTGGTTCTGATAGTAATATTTTTTTCTCAGCGAAACGAAAAATAACTAATAATAATTATCCCATTAACCTTGTTACTCATCATTGGAGTGACCACTGGAATAAAGGGTTTGAAATTTATAATAAAATAGACCTTTTATTAAATGATCCAGACTGGAATTCGAAATTTACATTTACATATATTGGTAAATTAAGCCAAAAAACATATTTTAAAAATATCAAAATGCTTAAGCCCATCACTGGAAATGACCTGGGCAAAGAGTTGAGAAAGTACGATGGGTACTTAACTGCTTCAATCAATGAGCCCTCTGGAAATCACCATATTGAAGCTGCCCAATGTGGATTACCAATATTATATTTAGATAGTGGAGGTGTACCTGAATATTGTAATAATTATGGTTTAATGTTTAATAATCAAAATTTTGAAAAAAAATTAAAAGATTTTATTAGAAATATTGAGAGTTATTCTAAAAATATGAAATCTTATCCTTATAGTTCAAATAAAATGTGTGCTGAATATCTTGACACATTTCAAAATGTTTTACTTCAGCAAGAAAGAGGGTTAATTCACGAATATTCAAAAAGCTATGTTAATGTTTTAGATCTAATTTTCTTATTTAAAAGATTTATATTTCTAATGATCGATAAATTTGAATTTTTTATGAAGAGAAGACTTAATAATGTTTAACAAAGCTGCTAAAACCATTCTCTCAATTTTTTTATTATCTTTAGTAATTTTTACAAGGTCTTTTGTAGGCATATATTTATATGATTTTAGGATAGGAGAATACTGTATAGTATTAGGACTTCTATCTTCTATCTTTTTTATTTTCTTTGAGAGAAAAAATACAAGTACTAAATTATTAAATCCTATTAAAAAGTTACACCTACTACTGATAGTCTCTTTTTTAGTAAATGTATTTTTGAACACAACGAATCCACTGACTGTTTATATTTTTAAATCCAGCTCTTACATCTGGACAATCGGTTATATTTATTTGGGATTCCTAATAAATAAAATATTTTCTTTAAAAAAAATTCTTCAATTAATACCATATTTACTCATTTCTATTTACTATTTGCAGACTTATCTTTTTTACAAAATTGCTGTAATTTATGAATGTAAGTCTTGTGCAGAAAATGAATTAGCAGTAATTTCTGCTGCTATATTGAACTTCTTTAGTAATTACTCTGATAAATTTGAACCCTATAAAGGGACAGACTTATTAATTATTTTGGTTATTTGTATATTTTTGATCAACAGAAAAATTAATTATACAAATAAGACTTTTTTAATGTTCATCTCTTTTACAGCTGCATACTTTCCTTTATTTTTGTTAAAAAGTAGAGCAGCAGCTATAGCTTTCTCATTTTTTATCTTCATAGAATTAATATATGTAATAAAAACTAATAAATTTTCTTACAAAGATTTTTTAATAGGAATTTTTGTATTTGTTCCAATTTTTTTACTCAGCACAAGTTTCCTTTCTGAAAAAGATTTTAACATTTCTGATGATTCAGGTTTAGTATCAGAACTGTTTATTAACCGCAATTCATTTGAAGAAGGTAAACCTTTATTTTATTTTGAAAATTCAAGAGTTTACTCATCAGATGGAAACCTGGATTGGAGATTACAAATTTGGCAAGATGTATTTGAAGATTTGGACAAGCAAGAGACCTATTTTCTTGGCTTTGGATACAATAAAAAAATTCCGGCGATGGAAATTGATTCTAGAACTGGTCAGGATGGCCTTAATGAAAATGTACACAACTTCATCATTAACGTTCTAGGAAGAGGGGGTGTATTAAGTCTTTCAATCCTCTTACTTATTAAATTTGTGCTTTTTCGAAATGCAATTTTATTACAAAAAAATAAATTCTTTATTTCTTTTCTTATACCTTTAATTTTTGCTTCTCTTTTTGATGCTTCTTTTGAAAATGTGCAATTCCCTATCTTTTATTATTTATTTATTGGGTATATTTTTGCTCAAGAAGAACACTAATATTGATTATATGAAGGCTTTTATTACCGGAATCTCTGGACAAGATGGATATTATTTATCAAAATTTCTACTAGAAAAAAATTACGAAGTTCATGGAACTGTACGCCGGAGTTCTTTAATTAAGACAGACAGAATAGACAGCTTGATATCAAAATACTCCGACTCCAATGGATTACATCTGCATTACTCTGATCAACTTGACTCTCCTTCTTTGACTTCACTTGTTGACAAAATTGAACCTGAAGAAATTTATAATTTAGCCGCACAGTCTCATGTTGCAGTATCTTTTCAAAACCCCCAGTATTCTTCATCGGTATCTACTGAAGGTTCCATTACTCTTTTAGAAGCAATTAGAAAAAACAATAAAGAAATAAAATTTTACCAAGCTTCATCTTCTGAAATGTTTGGAGGTGAGAATGAAGTTGTCCTTAATGAAGAAAGTAAATTTTACCCAAAAAGCCCTTACGCCGCTGGTAAACTATTCGCACATAATCTAGCAACTGTTTACAGGGAGTCATATGGATTATTTGCTTCAAATGGGATTTTATTTAATCATGAATCTCCACATAGGGGTGAAACGTTTGTTACTAGAAAGATTACAAGAGCTTTAGGTAGAATAAAACATGGGTTACAAACAAAACTTACTTTAGGCAACCTCGAGTCAAAAAGAGATTGGGGTTATGCTGGAGATTATGTTGAAGGTATGTGGAAAATTCTTCAACACAACACTCCAGATGACTTTGTATTAGCGACTGGTGAGTCTTACTCCGTTAGAGACTTTCTAGAAACAGCCTTCAGTTTAGTTGATTTATCGTGGGAAGACTATGTTGTAATTTCAGAAAGATATCAAAGACCAAACGAAGTCAATTTTTTAAAAGGAGATTATTCAAAAGCAAAAAAATTATTAAATTGGGAGCCAAAAACTACCTTTTTTGATTTAGTTAAATTAATGGTTGAGAAAGATCTTGAGTTAGCTAATAGAGAAAAAGTACTTATCGATAATGGGCTAATAAAACCAACTTGGGAAGTCTGAATATCTACTTAACTATATTTTCTAAATACCAGCTATAAGTAAGAGATAAACCGTGTTTTAATTTTATGTTAGGTTTCCATCCTGATTTATTTATTATTGAAGAATCAAGTAGTTTCCTATCATTACCTTCTGGCATATCGGTATTGAACTTAAAATTACCTCTATATTCTATAACTTCTTTTATGTATTCAGCTAAGTGAAGTATAGATACTTCTTCATTACTCCCAATATTAATTAAAGATTCACTAATATTATTTTGAATAATATGAGATATAGCTAACGCTAAATCATCGACGTACAAAAATTCTCTTAAAGCTTTTCCAGTACCCCATATTTCAAAATCTGAATCTAGATTTTTTTTAGCTTGATGCATTCTATGAATTAATCCAGGTATTACATGACTATTTTTAGCATCAAAATAATCGTTAGGGCCATAAAGATTAGTAGGCATTAAGTTAATAATTTTATGGCCATGTTCTAGTGCAACTGAATTTCCCAACTCTATGGCAAGTAGTTTTGCTATAGCATAAGGAGAGTTAGTTGGTTCTAATTTACCAGTGAAAATGTACTCTTCTTTTATTGGATTTTTAGCATTCAAAGGATAAATGCAACTACTACCTAAATTAATAATTGATATCGGGTCAAGATTTCTTGCACTTTCTAGAATATTTAAGTTAATTTTTGCATTTTCAATTAAAAAATCTGCTCTGTTCGAATTATTAGCAACAATACCTCCTACTTTTGCGGCAGCATTAATGATTAAGTCTGGTCCAAAACTCTGTATTTTTTTTTCTGTTGAACTAAACAAAAATAAATCAGTATCGTTTCTTGTTGAGAATTCTAAAATAGAATTATTAAAGTATTTGTCATTTGAAAATACTCTTCTTAAACTATTTCCAACTAATCCATTGCTTCCGAAAATTAGAATCTTCACAAAATAAATGATAGTATAAACAATCTTTATTTATTTTTTTTGACTTAAAATATTTTGAACATTAGATAATAAAATTGTTAGATAAAATACAAAACTTGAAATATAAAGTATAGAATCGCTCTTAATCATATTTATAATAATAAAAATTAGCATTATGTAAAACAAATTATTTTTATCTTGTTTTTTGTATAGTTGATGAATCATAAAAAATATTATGATAATTAAATTCACTATACCAGTAAACAATAAAATATTTAGAATGCTTGAATGTGGTAACAGAAAACTGCTTGTTGGTTTAATATTTATTTCATTGTAAAGTTGAGCAAAATTAAATGGACCAGAACCAAACAAGAATTCAATTGGTACAGGGTTATACCTTGAAATAAACAAACCCCAAAGCATCGATCGATTAATAATAAATGCAAATATACTTAAAACCGTTAATAAGAATTTTCTTATCACGCCTTCACTTAAAAAAAACATTAATGAGCTTGAAATTTGATTTTGATATGAAGCATTTAGTGCTTCTAGCAATATTTTCCCTTTTACATACTCATCACTAAAGTTGTAGATTAATATAAAAATACTGAATAGTAATAAGATGGCTAAAAATTTCTTTTTATAAAATGCTTCCACCAATTTGTTTTGAAAACAAAATTTATTTAATAAAATAAAACTTAAAATTACAACAAAAGAAAAAATAGCTGCTCTATTGTTGGATATATACAAACCGAAAAATGTTAATGTCAATTTAACCAATTGAAAAAAGTTAACTTCTATTTTTTTTTGCTGAATTCGATTGATAAAAAATACTAATAAAGTTAATGCAAATAGTTCACCTGCTATTTCTGCACTGGGAGAAAATCCTCTCCAGGCGATAAATTCACCCCATTGGTTGTACTGAACAACATTCTTCTCGAGAGAACCTGCTTTGTGCTGTCCGGTATAGTAAAAAATTAGGAAGTTTAATAAAGGTAAATGAGCACTTAAAATGCCCAAAATTAAAACTATTGAACTAACATTTAATAAGCTATTTTGAAAAATATTTACATTAAAGTTTGTTTTTGATTTAATAACCAAGCTTTTTATTCCTAAAAAAATAAAGTAGGCCAATATTGAATAGTATAGTGTAGACAACTCATTCAATTCTGTACTTATAATCCCTATCGTTTTGTCTGGATTAATTCTATACGAATTATTGCTTATAATTTCTCTAGCATTTAGGGTCCATATTCCAACAAGAAAAAGATAATAAAAAGTAAAATTTCTTAAATTATAAAAGTTTTTAATAAAGTAATGTATTCCAGCATTCAAAAACAATAAGATTATTATTGAAAAATTCATACCATTTACAATTCCTATGAACACAAATAAAAACGGTGAATAATTTAAAAAATTCTCACCTTTTATTTCTGCTAAATAAATCAGAAATAAACTACTGGAGATGAAGACAATAAAAAAAGTTAAATACTCACTTTTGATAGTTACATCATAAAAATAGAGAGTTCTAGAGTAGTATTTTTGTTGAGAAAATATTCCGAATGTAATTAGTGAAGATGAAGTTATACAACTTATTGCAATTGTTTTCAAATTAAAAGATGTGACACCTGAATTATTTTTTAAAAATTGGAGTACTAGAAAGAGGAAAAAAGTAACAATCATAATATTGATAAGTACATTGGTTCCAATAGAGATATAAAAAATATCGTTTATTTGATCGACTCCAGTTATCGTACCAAAACAAGTTATTGATGAATAGCTATTAAATACAATTTTGTAGTGGTCTTGATAAATAACATTTATATTGTTGGCTAAAAATTGAAATAATGGAATTTCACATGTGTTAATTTCATAAAACCTAAGATCAGAAGTAATTTTTTCAATATCTTTATTTGAAAAAATTAAAAATCTTGTCCATGGTATTAAAGTTAAAAAAAGTAAACTAAACAAAAGTTTTTGTTTAGTTAAAAAAAAGTTAATATAACTTACCATTTTAATTTCGTTTTTTTATTCCAAAAAAATAAAAAACAACCACTCCCAGAATGAAAAATATTACAGAAGTTGTGTCTTGTAGAAGCAACTCTCTTTCTTTAATTGGGTTGTAGTTCCAGCCTCCAGAAACATAGTGCTCACATTCAATAAACGAATTAACTGTAGCTGTATTTTTTTCTTTATCATAAAGTATTTTCGCTTTAAAAGAGGGATCATTTAGAAATATATAATTTTCATTACTTTCAACTTCTATCTTTTGAAAATTTTCTGGATAGCTACCACAGAAATAAATTATTTCATTTTCCATAAGTTTATATTAAACATAAGACAAAATAGACTGTTAAGTACTCTAAAATATATTGTTATGACTTATAACTTACTATATTGTTTTGATGAAAATTATAATTTTCAAGCTTTCAGTTCGATAATTTCTATACTTGACAACTCATATTCAAAATTTAATATTTATATAATTCACAAGAACGAAACTAACCAGGATTTTATCCCTGAAGTTATTAAAAATCATAAAAATTTGAATAATATAAAAGTTTTTAAATTTAACTTACATTCAAAATTTCCAGATATTGAAAATACCCATGTATCTGAAGCTACATATTACAGAATATTTTTTGATAGTTTTATAGATGAAACCGTTGAATATTTAACTTACATTGATGCAGATATTATTTGCAACAAAGATCCCTCAGTTTTTATTGATAAAGCAATTTCTGAAATTGACTCCTCGACTTATTTACTAGCAGCTAAAACTGAAAGAATTAAAGAAGAAAGTAATGAGCATATTTTTAATCGCATTGAAATGAAATCCGATAAGTATTTCAATGCGGGAGTAATGGTTATTAATGCTGAACGTTGGAGAGCAAAAATGGTCGGCAAAAAGTTAATGAATCGATTAAACAATATTAACTTCAAGTTAAATTTTTGGGATCAAGACCTCTTCAATATTTTTTTTGATGGAGAATATATTCAGATTGATAAAGCGTGCAATTGGAATATTGTTCTTGAATACACTTACTCAGAAAAAGAAGAAACTAAGTTATTTGATGATATAGTTTTCTTTCATTTTTATGGGAAAACAAAGCCTTGGGTTAGCAGGGGATTGTACTCTAAGTATTCTTATTTATATCAAAATAATTTTAGAAAAATAAGCCACAACTATTACCATATTTCACATAATTACTTTCCAAATTCACTTATTCAGCTGTTCAGTGCACTCTTTAATTTAAATTTCTTTAAATACATAGAAAAAAAGAGATTGTTTCTCTTCATTTTTCTTAAAAACTATCTAACTAAAAAAAGTCTAAATAATGAAACTTAACCCAGTAGGAATTATTGGATTCAACAGACCAATACATTTGCAGAATCTGCTTGAATCACTTAGCAAAAACAAAGAAATCAAGGATACAAAAGTATACTTTTTTATTGATGGCTTTAACAAAGAATCTGACAAAGATAGTAACTCTGATGTTCTAAAAGTATGTAATCAAAAGTGGGGGTTTAAAGAATCAGAGATAATAGTAAATAATGAAAATATAGGTTTAAAAAAGCAAATTATCAAATCTGGAAATTTTCTAGCTAATCGGTATGAATCGTTTATTTTATTAGAAGACGATTTAATAGTTGGTGAATATTTTTTAGACTATATGAACAAGTCATTAGATATCTATAAAGACCATGAAAACATTTTTCATATCAATGGGTATAATTTCAAAAATAAATTTTTAAACAGTAGGGGTACATACATAAGTAAATTTATTCATCCCTGGGGGTGGGGAACCTGGTCACATAAATGGCTAGACTTCACTAGTGATATTGATTTTGATAAAAATAAAATAAAATATCGAAAACCAGTAGACCAATATAGATTTAACTTTTTTAATTTAGCAACTTATAAAATTCAATTAGATAAAAATGAAAAAAAATTAATTTCAACTTGGGCAGTTTACTGGTACCAATATATTTTCTTAAAATCTGGCTATTCAGTTATTCCTGGTAAATCTCAAACTGTAAATGAAGGTTTTGATGGAACTGGGACGAACAGCGGAAAAAATTCAAATCACTATACAAAACTAAACCAAAGTAAAATTAGTAATTTTTCTATGAAAGACACTAATAAAAATTTAGCATTGATTTCTAATCTTCAATGGCACATAAAATTAAAAATTAAAGATTATTTTAAATATCATCTTGTGAATAAATATAAAGATTAAATATGTTAAATTTTAAATAATGTTTATAAAACATCAGTTAAGATATGTATTTTTTTATAATTAAATATGAAAATTTATAATTTTTTGTATTATCATTCCAAAAAATTAGGAATCTTCTTAATCGCCAAGATTCAAAAATTTTTGATAAAATATTTTTTTAGAAGTTCAAATAAACTTTTAAATCAACTTATTTCAAGAAATAGAGAAGAATTAATTAATCAGACACCTTTTATTAATAACGAAGTATACACAAAAAATAATTACGGCATTCAAAAAAGAATTTTAAAAAAAATAAATGAACCTGTTGATTCCAGTTTATTTTACAGTGACATTATCTTATATCTTTGTCACAGATATTTCTCCAAAAATCTTAAGTATCTCGAAATTGGAGGCTCTGTGTTAAAAAATGCAATTTTAATATCTGAAGGAACTGACAGAGGATCAGTAACTATCTTTGATAAGAATGAGATAAATCCATTAAAAAAATCAATTTTTCTAAAAAGCAACACTACTAACTTACGTAACTATTTTATGGGAAGTGTGTTAGATATTGAAGATATAAACTCTTTTAACTCAAAGGGATATGAAAATTTTAATTTTATTTTTTCTGATGCTTTGCATACCAGTGAAGGATTAATGCAGGAGTACAACTTTATTTATGGAGATAAACTTCAAGATAAATTTATTATATATTTTGATGACTTAGATTTTCCTGAATTACTCGAAACAGCAAAAGAAATTGCAAAATTGATTCAACAACATTACTCTAGTGTTCAGTTAATTACATTTAAAACATTTGGATGGATAGGAAGCCATGAACCGATGCATTTAAATGGAATTATTTCAAACATTGATGTGTTTAGCTCTCTAAAAAAAGATAATATAAAGCTTTACAGAATTAAAAAAGTTATTTTCTAAACTCTTTTAAGGATAGTTAAACCATTATTGTGAGTATATCTTTTCATCAACTCCCAATCAGAGTTACTTTGTAGAAATTCTGTAACTGCTGGCCAGAGTCCCTTACTGATCTCTTCTTCTGTAAACCCTGATTCAAGGGATTGTTTTTTGATATCATAACCTTGTCTAATCGATTCTCCAAGTTCTCCATCAACTGTAGTATCATGGAGAACTATAAATTTATTTGTTATTTTTGAAAAAAGATTCAACTCTCTTTTTAATTGAGCATAAACATGCCATGTATCTATGAAAGTCATGTCATAGTTGTGATTAAAATTTAGCTTTAGGTTATCAGTCCATTCATATGAAATATCAATACCAATTTTTCCAGCAATTTCACTAATTTCCTTTACATTTATAACCTCAATATCATTCATTAAAAAATTCTTTGAGGTAGATTTATTTTTTTCTAGCCCATGCAGTATTGCCCAAGAAGATATAACTCCTCGAACACCAGTTTCAAATACGCTTTCGCACTCTCTTGTTAATTTTGATATAACTTTAAGGTGTTTATTTATATCAGATGGAATCAGCCTTAGCGAGGTGTATTTGATTTTTAAATAGATTGTGGGAACATCCCTAAAAAAATTTAGTAATATTTCACTAAACATCTTAAAGTATTTTATTTTTTTATATTTGAAATATTGTTTTAACATTTTTATAAAAGAAATCATAGCAGTAAATATGAATAGATATTACTTAAAGTCTAATTTTCTAAGAGATACCTTTTTAAAAAAATATACTAAACAAAAGACATGTGATTCTTTGAACACGAAAATAAAGTCTCTATGATTAAAGTAATTATATGGTAAACAATTTTTATTCAGCTAAAAAAATATTGATAACAGGACATACAGGCTTCAAGGGTGCATGGCTTTCTTTGATACTTAAAATTTTTGGTAATGAAATCTACGGTCTCTCAGATAATAAAAGAAAATCTGGTATTTACAAAGTAATAAGTTCAAAAGGGATTTTTAAAAAAGAATTCATTGGCGATATTAGAGATGAAAAATTTATAAATAAAAGCATAAAAAAACTAAAAATTCATTCAGTATTTCATTTTGCTGCTCAGGGATTAGTTTCAGAAGCTAACTCTAACCCAAGAAATACAATCGAAACGAATATTATTGGAACCTACAACCTATTAAAAACCTGCAATGATAATAAAAATATTCAACTTTTAGTTATTGCTACAACTGATAAAGTTTATGAAAATCATAACTATGAAAATACTGAAGAAGCAAAGCTTGGAGGAAAAGAATTTTATAGTGCTTCAAAGGCTTCTTCAGAACACATTATACAAGCGTTTATAAATACTAAAAAAAGAGACACACTTTTCATCGGTATTGTGAGAGCTGGTAACGTCTTAGGAGGAGGAGACTACGCAAAAGATAGAATATTAACTGACATTATTAGTTCCCTAAAGAAAGGGAAAGACATTATTTTAAGAAACCCTAAATCTATACGACCATGGCAATATATATTAGATTCAATTAATGGCTATTTGATGGTAGGTCAATATTGTGTAGAAAATAAGGTTGATTCTATTTTTAACCTAAATTCAAATGAGAATAATAAAAATACTGTTTTATCTTTAGCAACTGAGTGTAGAAATAACTGGGGAGGACACATTAAATCTGAGATAAAAATTGATAACAGTAAAAGTTTTTATGAGAGCAATGTTTTAACAATTAACTCAGAAAAAGCCAACAAAAATCTTAAGTGGAGTGCTAGATATGATTTAGAAGATATCTGTATAAACACCATAAAATACGAGCAAAGCAGGGACAAATATAAGTATTTAGTTGCTCACATAAAACATTTTTTTGCGATAGATATTTAGATTTTTTATTTGACGGGAACAAACATTTTATATGTGTAATAGTTGTCTAGCTTAACATTTAGTGAACCAGGAGTTGTGCAAAAGTAATTACCCCAACATGCTTCAGCCCCGTTACTTGAAGTAAATCCATAAGACGATTGTCTAGGCTTATATTCGATTTCTGGGTAATCAATACGGTTGTTGAATTGCCTAGAAAGCATTAACTCATAAGAAGATGCCCTTGGATAAAGCATTAAAGATATAATAAAAATTAAAGACACTATCCCTTTATTAATTTTTATATCTTTAAACTTGAAAAAATAAAAGTTAAGAATTGTTAAGGAAGTTAATATTCCTAGGGCAAAACGAGAATCAGGGATAGATAGAAAAATATAGGCAACAAATCCAGAAAATATTAGGAAACCTTTAAAGAAATGTAATTGACTTTTAATTTTAGGCTTAAGTAGAAAAAATTCTAATATAATGACTATTAGAAAAGTTATTGATGTATTTAAGAAAACGTGAAAATTTGTTAAATTTCCATCTTTCCATTGTAAAAAAGAATTTTTCAATCCTAAGTTAACACTAAAAGCATTCAGTGCGTCTTTAATCAACATTTCTTCTTCTTTTGCATAATTTTCTACACTCCAAAAAAAGTTATCAATACAAGTAATCTGTACAGGGAACATTGCGCAAGAGGAAAGAAGTAAATTTTTGAGAATCCAAAAAATGCCCAGCAGAATTATTATTTTATTTTTCATGAAATGTTTAACTAATTTAGGAGATACTATAAACATGGCAAAAAGTAACAAAACCCCTGTATGTTTTAATTGAATTCCAAATAATATTAAAATTGAAATTAAAAATATTTCTTGTGTTGATAATTTTTTTTCATATTGAGTAATTAACAATGCGAAAGAAACTATAAACACTATAGAAAAAACAGAATCAAACTTACCAATATTGTCAATATCTATGAAAGAATTCTTTCCACCTGAAAATCCAAAATTATCTAATATGCCAATTATGGCTAAAACAACACCCAGATATTTAACCTGACTAGATCTATGCTTTAAAGTTCTGTAAATAAAGATAAAAAAGAAATTTACGAATAATAAAAATGGAATGTGTAGTAGTAAAATATTTGTATCGATTAAAAAATAATTGCTGAAATATTCGTAAATAGAAGAGTAACCATATCTTTTATTAAAAATTGCTAGTCCAAATATTATCTTTTCGTTCCTCAGTAACGAAATAACATTAGAGTGATATAAAAAAAAATCTTCTCCTGGTCGAATACCAAAAAAAGTAATGAAGCTTATACAGTATATAAGAAATTCATTAAATTTTATGTTTACGGTTCTATCTAAAAAGACACCTAGAACCCCAAAAAAAATTAAAGGGACTACTAAAAAGTATAAATTTAATGGAAAGAAGAAATTAATTAAAAATGAGATATTCCCTATGAAAATAATAAACAATACAGGATAAAAAGTACTCTGACTCAACCCAAACAGTGAAAAACTTAATCTATCCTTGTTCCCAGTTGTTAGTAGGGACGTTACATACAATCCTTTTCCTGCATAAAAGGTGAGAATTTGAATTACTAGATAAAAAGCAAAAAAAGTAAACATTAACTCTAATTTTAAGTAATTTTTAAATATTTTATTACTTAATAAATAAAAATTAAACACAACCCATTTACTAGAATTTACCACCAATGGAAACAATAGATATTAATTAAAAATTATGAAAAGATAAGAATTTCTTTTAGCTAAAAGAAAAGTTTTAATTACTCAAATTATTTCTGAAAAACAAAATGATGTTAAAAATAATTGGTTATTGATTAAGTTAGATATGTTTTGTCGGTTATAAATAAAGATTTCTAAGTAGAAAAAGGATTATTAAGTATTAATGAAGATTCTTTCTTAATGTACTTGAAATCAAAAATTAAAATAATTGCAAAGATGATTAAGTTTAAGTAAAAAATAAAATTGTAATCAATAACTAATGGATAATTCCAATGCCTAAGTGATAATAGGTAAATTGCTATATTGGAACATAAAATATACTTTAATCTAGTTGGAGAATGCTTAAAAGTAACTAAAAAGAGAACAAAAATTGCTGGAAAGAATGAATATAGGTTTAACCTTAACGGAGGATACCAACCCATAAGACTCCAAAAAGAGAAATTTATCATAAACGTGATTATTAAAGCTAGTAAAATCTGGATACTATCTTTAGCTAATTTAAAGTAAAAAAGAATTGCTAATTTTATTAATAAATATGCAATAGGAAGAATTAAATAATTTAGGGTTAATACAGAATCCTTGAAGTAACATAAAAAATTATCTGGGATGGACTGACAGTACCAGGTGCCATCTGCAGTTTCATTGCCAAAAAGAAAATTTTTAACCCAAATGAAATGTTGCCAAAATTCAGTTGAAGAATCGTAAGGCGTAAATCCAAAAAATTCAATAATTCGCTTGTATAGAATTGTTGGAAAATAGAAAATAAAGATTTTTAGAGAGAAAGTCTTTGAAAGATATATGACAAAGTCATTTTTTATTTGAAAAAACTTAATAACGCTGTACACAATAAAAGATAGAACAAATATTTTGTTCAAAAGAAATAATATTCCAAAAATGAGTGAAAAAATGTATGTATTTGTATTTGTGATTTTATTTTTATTTCTAAGCATGTAGAAGACCAAACAAAAATTTAGAACAGTGAGAGTTTGGTGAGATGGATCAAAAATACCCCATTTAAAAATGGGATTCAACAGAAAGATAAAATACATAAAAGAAATTGTTAGATTATTAAATTTCTCTTTAAATGATTTCAATATCAACCAAAATGATAAATTTGCTATTAGTAAATGAAATATTAATGACCCAATTATAAAAATTATTAGAGAATCATCGATAAAAAATAAACTTACTATTTTAGAGACCAAGCCTACTAGTAAAAAATATACAGGTCTAAATTGATAGCTGAATTCATTTTTTATAATTACAGAGATATCTCTAAAACCCAGGAAATATTCAGAATCACATGTATATGGTAAAATTAAATCAATCTTTAAATCTAAAATATTAATTCCAAAAGTTCTTAGCTCATTACAAATATAATATTCTGAATAGTCCTTTAATAAAAAAAAGTTTAAATAATAAATGCAAGATGTATAAAGCAAGCTAAAAAAGAATAATAATAAAAATTTATTAATAGATTTCAAGTTCATTCCTCTCCTTTGCTACTATCTATTGGTTTCTAGATTTTATAATATTATCGACATGCTCAAAATATCTAATTAATGTAACGAGCTTCCAAATTCTATGCGAATTTATTCTTGTTTTAAAAGTAAATAGTATATTTATTACATTTTGTTCAATTGAAAATGGTAATTGATTTGATTGTATTATTCTCTTTAAACTGACCTCATTGTCATAAACCCATTTTTCTAAATTAAAAACAAAACCCATTTTTTTTCTATTAATAAAATCATCCTCGAAGTCTTCTTTAAGTAAATTTTTAAGGTATTGCTTTTTTCCAATTTTAGGGTCATCATAATTAACACCAAGCATATATTCAATTAATTTATGGTCTATAAAGGGAGATCTAACTTCAAGTGAGTTAGCCATTGATGTACGATCTACCTTTAGTAACATTTGTTCTGAAAGAAAAAATTTATAGTCCATTAAAATCAAATTTTTTAATTTATCTCCAGTGTCTCGATAAAGGTTTTTCAAGTAAGAATTATTATCTGTTTTTTTAAAAAAGATTTCTTTGAAATTAGTATCGCTCAAAAAAGAAAAATATGAAGTATCTAATTGATTAGAATAGGAAGATAAATTACTTCCAGTTCCAAAAGTTTTGGGATAAATTTTAGCTAAAGCATCAAATGTGTAAGGTTTAGCTGATCTTTTAATCGCTAGATTTGTACGAACGTAACCATTTAATAGTTCATCCCCTCCATCTCCAGAAATTGCAACTTTGAATTTTTTTGAAATCTCACTATATATTAAATTTGAGGGTAAATTAGATGGATCAAAATAAGGTTCATCAAAAATATCTAGAGTGTTAAAAATTTCAGTATCAACCCTTTTTGTAGAAATCTGTTTTTGTTGATGAGTTAGTTTAAACCTTTCGACAACTTTATTAGACCAGTAGCTTTCATCGTATTTTTTTTCTCTATAGGTAGCTGAAAAAGAGTTAATTTCAAAATTATTTTGACTCATAATTTTAATTATTGAAGTTGAGTCAATCCCTCCTGATAATAGATTTGCTATTGGAACATCAGCACGATGTCTAATTTTTATAGCCTCTGAAAGCTTTTCTTCAAATGATGATTCTTCAAACTTTCTTTCTGCAACAAAATTATCGATAATCCAAAATTGCTGAGTTTCTAGTTTAATCTTTTTTTGATTTAGATTAGTTTCAATTATTTCGCCTGGTTTAACTTTGTACACATTTTTAAAAATCGTATTTGGGGCTGGAACCACACCAAGTTCCAAGTATTGTTGGATGCTATGTTCGTCAATTTTATAATCTCCCAAATTGCTAATTAAACTTTTTAAATTTGAGGAAAAGATTAGAGTTTCTGTATTGTTGAAATAAAATAATGGTTTTTGACCCAGCCTATCTCGAATTAGCATTAAAGAATTATTTTTAAAATCAAAAAATATTATTGAAAATTGTCCATTAAATTTTTGTACCGCAGACTTTCCAAAAAAAGACAATTGTTTAAGTGCAACTTCTGTATCTGAAGACTCAGACACAAGGCTGACTCCATTAGCTCTAAGTTCATCACGGAGTTCATTATGATTAAAAATCTCACCATTAAGCATTATTAGAGAATTGAAATCTTTACTATACATTGGTTGAGACCCATTATTTGAAAGGTCTTGAATTGCCAATCTATTAAATACTAAATTAATATATTTATCATTTTTGACCTTTTCATCAAATTGTGAAATTTTTTTGGAAAGTGTTGTAAGTTCATCAGGTCCACGACAAGTTTGTATTTTATTTGCAGAAAGTAAACTCTCTAGATTATTTTGACAAAAAGACATAGAGCCAATAAAACCACACATATCTAACAGTATAAGAATTTAAGGTGCTAATAATAAGTAAATTAACTTAACATTAAAAGTAAAACAATGGTTTTATCCTAAAATTAGATAGTGAAAGTATTAGTTGTTTTTAGTTTTGGTTACTCACTTCATACCTGGAAAGAAGCAGGAAACCTTAAAAGAGAGCTTGAATATTACAAAGTATTTTCAGAAATTCATAAAATTAAATTTATATTTCTAACCTTTGGAGATAATAAAGATTACGAGCTTATTAAAAATTATGAAGACTGCATAGAAGTTATACCAATTTATGAGTCAAAAGCCAAATCAAATTATAAGATATATAATTTAATTAATTCATTAACAGTTCCGTTTAGGTTTAAAAAAAGACTTAAAGATGTCCATATTATAAAGGCGAACCAGCTTACAGCATTTTGGACTGCTGTATTATTTAAATTTATTATCAGAAAACCTCTTGTAACTAAAACTGGATATGATGCATATTTATTTTCCAAGTTTGAAAAAAAGCCTTTCCACAAACAAATTTTATTTTTTCTCCTAACTCAGTTAGCCTTAATATGTAGTAATACGTATACATCTTCAAGTTTTGAAGACATTAAATTTATAAAAAAACGTTATTTTTTCTCAAAAAATGTTGTTTTCAGACCAAATTGGGTAAATGAACAAGTTTTTAAAGATTCTAATAGAACTCAAGAAAGAATCCTAATGGTCGGAAGATTAGAAGAACAAAAAAATTATGAATTTGCATTTAAATCCATTCAGAAAACTTCCCTGAAGTTGGACATCATCGGCACAGGCAAAATGGAGAAAAAACTTTATGAAATGTCTCTGAAATCTAACATAAATGTAGAGTTTCTTGGGAACATAGATTACGTATTACTATCTAAATTGTATAAAGAATACAAATTTTTTCTTTTAGTCTCTAAGTTTGAAGGAAACCCGAAAGTACTATTAGAAGCTATGTCTTCTGGATGCATACCTATAGTTTCTAACATTGTTAACAATCTGGAGATAATAACAGATGGGCAAAATGGAATTGTTGTAGATATATATAAAGAGGCACCAGATTTATACAACCTACTAATAAAAAATTCACTAGAGTATGACTTTGAAAAAATTAAAAATAATGCTTTAAAAACAATTAAGGATATTTATTCGAAAGAAGAAGCAATAAAGTTTGAAAATGATGATTTCAAAAAATTATTAAATTAATTCAAAATTTCAGTAAACTTTTTAAACAAAATGTCTTGATTGTAATTTTCTTCTAATGTTTTATGAGCATTTTTTACTACTAAGGATGTTTCGATCTTTTTTTCAAAAATTTCAGTTATCTTTTCCCTCCAAATATTCACATTGTTTTCATCAAGAAAAAAAATATTTTTTTTATCTATAAAGTTTAATTCATCCCAAAAACCTTTAGTTCTAGTAATCAATACAGGAACGCCCATATTCATAGACTGCATTGCGACACTCTGTCCTGAAGGTTGAATGCTCTCTTTTAAAGGTATAAGGCAAAGGAAAACCTCTTCAAAAATGTTTTTAACATCTTCATCAGTTAATTGCTCCATTTTCCAGTCTGAATTGTATAAGGTTGAATTAGAGTTAATTTGAGACTCTTTCAAATGATTAGAAATTAGTATAAATTTGAAATTAGGCATATTCCTGGATAATTCTTGAATAAATTTATAATCTCGATTCTTATCATTTCCCATAAAAAGTATTTTTTTACTAATTTTTTTATTATTTTGCAAAGGTTTCCAAAAATTATTATCTATCGAAAATGGTAGAAAGTAAAACTTGTTACTATATTTTTGAAATTTTTTCACCGCAACATCATATTCATTCTTACTTAAAAAAATAAACTTATCATACATCCAAAGATAAATCTGTAGAACAGTTTTTCTTGCAACACCATGTTTTTCATTTTCAAAAAGACCCATTGTGAATACAACTATTTTATTTTTTTTAAACACCTTATTTATCAATGCATAAAGCATCATAGAATAACCAATAGTTTCATTAGTAAAAATTAAATAATCAGATTTATTCAATATTTTCCAATTCTCGTATGTTAAAAATTTATAAGAATAGAAAGGTAGCTTTGTAATTTTTCGAAGAATCTTATCAATTAGATACAAAAATGTTCTTAAATTTATGAATGATAATGTATAGGAACTGCTTTCTATTAAATTTACATTAGTGTCTTTATCAACAAAATGTTTATAAAAATAAAAGAAGTCATTTGGAAAATTGCCTTTTAATCTTTGTTTTCGACCCTCTAAAAATAAATAAGTTATTTTTTCATTATTCTCCATATTTATATTATAAATTTTCTACAAAAGTACACAGATATTTAATTTCTGAAGCTTAAAGGATTTATTAAAAGATATCTATAAAAATCTTACACAACAGAAAATTACTTTGAAGAAATCATTTTTTTGATTTATTAAAACTACTCCATTGTATTGTCACTTTATTGAAAAAAGTAAAATTAGTAAATTCAATCCTTATAGAGAATTTAAAAATTATAATTCTTATTATTCCCTGACAGTCATTTGTATACTTTATGTAATATTGGACTATGAAAACTATTAAAAATATTTACTATAAAATCCAAAATATCAGTTTTCCTCAGATGTACATCAAATTATTAAAAATTACTTTTCTTTTATCAGCTTTGTACTTTTTATTTTATCAATTTAAAGACATAACATTTAGCAAATATACTTCTATCTCTGTATCTTCATTACTATTTTCTTTACTTTTATTATTTTTAGCTACATCATTATTTGCATATAGCTGGTACTTAAGTTTAGGATTAAACTCAATTCCTTCGTCAAAAATAATAAAATACTATTTCCAAGGTCAGCTTGGGAAATACATACCAGGTTCTATTTGGTCTATTGCAGGGAGGGTAGGTTTAGCAACGACTACCGGTTTAAGTGCCAAAGATGCAACTAAAAAAACTATATTACATTTGTTAAAGCTTTGGGGCACCTGTTTTTTAGTAGGTTTTGCTACTTACGTTTCAAATATTAATCTATATATCATTTTTCTATTATTAATTATTTTTATTGGTGTAAATTATAAAGAAACATTTTTATATCTAATAGCTTGGCTAATCATTCCCACCTCTTACGTATTGATTTTTCTATCATTAGGGCTTAATAACAACATTGAAAAAATTTTTTCTTCTAGTACTCTATCTTGGCTGGGAGGATTTCTATTTATCCCAGCTCCTTCAGGAATAGGAGTAAGAGAGTATTTATTTACTGTAATTTATAACAACAGTAATGTCTTGGAAGAACTTTTAGTAGTTTCTGGAGCGATTAGATTACTTACAATTTTAAATGATTTATTTGGCTTTTTAATTTATTCAGCTTTAGACAAGTTCAAGAAAGAATAA